>SKEH01000003.1_pt1 | contig 280445 bp, 266 predicted proteins | sample 4826571 | NCBI WGS metagenome assembly SKEH01 (sample SAMN11008814, study PRJNA524170) | human gut metagenome | biome: Human fecal sample; material: Feces; isolation source: fecal sample from pouch patient p29 | host: Homo sapiens | place: Israel: Tel-Aviv | collected 2016-09-14 | reverse complement strand
TTATTAAAAACCCTTGAAATAGGGCCTAGTTTCATGCACGCAAATTTTGGCTTTAACACAAACTAATTAAAAATAAAATTTACAATTTACATTGACTTATCACCACATGACTTATATCTATTTTATTGTAAATTAAAGAAACTGTAAATAAAATAGATATAAGATGTATAGCTAATTAATAGAAATGCAAGATTATACCAAAAAAGACGAGAGTAACAACTCTCGTCTTTTAGTCATTAAGAAAATGTGTTTTTAATTATATGAGGTAATATTATTTTCCCTAATTATTAGCTTAATTCCTTGATAATAGCTTCCAAGGTCTTCTTAGCTTCATCTTGAATTGGAGTTTCTGGGTGTTCTTCATCGTACTTGTTAAGCCAGTTCAAACGATCTTGCATTCTCTTAGCCAAGGTCTTTTGGTATTCTGGGTCTTCAAGGTGAACTTCGTAGCCTTCAATTGGTAAGTAGCTTACACCCTTGAAGTTACCGAATGGCTTGAAGTCACTGTCCTTGATGTTACCGTTAGCCAAGTCTTCGATCAACTTCTTAGTAACTTCCTTAGGAATGTCCTTGCCCATGAAGGCATCTGTGTTCAAGCTGTAGCAGCTTGCTCCACGCTTAGTGAACAATTCCTTGAAGTCAGTGTAGTCACCAGATACTGGGTATGCACGGAATGGGTCTGCGAATGGTTCGATAACCAAGGTGTTCATGTCGAAGCCCTTAGGCAAGTTTTCAGCACTAGTTCTCTTGGTTGCTAAAGTACAGCCCATAGTAGTTGCCAAAACTGGGTCGTCAATCTTGATGATTGGAGGCAATGAACCATCCTTCATAATCCAGAACAAAGCGGTAATTGGTGACTTTTCAAAGTCTACACGGTGAGGACTAGTGTAACGGGTCTTGATAACACGACCGTTGTTGTTACGTAAGTCTTCAGTAACGATAACTTTCTTACCGTTTGAGTCTAACGTTACGTCACAGTTCATAATAGTAGTGTAGTACTTAGTTTCGTGGTGACCTGCTGGGTAGTCGTGGGTCTTGTCGAAGTATGAAGGTTCAAGTGCTACAGATGAACCGTCTTCACGTGAAATGATGAATGCATCGTCGTGTAAAACGGTGATATCATATTTACCATCGTACATTTCGTGAGTCAAAGTTGACTTACCAGAACCTGACAAGCCGTAGAATGCGAAGGTCTTGTCGTCTTTATCGTCAAAGTGGAATGACTTTTCACCACCGTGACATGCAGTGTAGCCGTGACGGTGAGCGATAGCCCAAGCTAAGGTTAAGGTACCCTTCTTAAGTTCACCGAAGTAGCGAAGGTTGAAGACAGCAGCACAGTTATGTGGAGCGTCGAATACGCCTAAACCCTTTGGATAGTCTTCGTCTTGAACATTAGGATCGAAGTAGAAGTAAATATCAGGTTCATCATAGAACTTAGACTTTGCGTACATCTTTTCAGCTTCATCATCGAAGAAGTGGAAGTTCAAAATGTATGAAAGCAGGTTGAAGGCTTGATCTTCTGGCATCATGATGTGAGCCTTAACAGTAAATGATGGGTCAAGACCTACCAAAACAGTAGCCTTTAAGTATTTTTGTTCGTGGCCCTTGTAGATATCTTCACGCAAGTTACCGTTCAATGCTTCAGCATCTTCGTTAGGATTGTCAACGAAGTGACGTGCACTGGCAGTTCTACCTAAGATCTTACCGTGGTTGTAAACCAATTGGGTTGCACCATGTGGCAAGCCTAATTCTTTAGTGTGTAAGATTGGCAAGTCAGTAACAATAACGCCTGATTGCTTCTTTGCTAAATTATAAGCTTCAGCAACACTAGTTACTTCGTGTACGTTGTTGCCGTAAAATGCACTTTCGATAGTTGCACGAGTGCGACTAAACATTGGATTTGCTTTTCTAAGTTCGTCTTGAGAATAACGTTCTTTTGTACTCATATTAAGTTTTTGTCCTCTCTAGGAAGCTATTAATTAAAACGCTTTCATTAACTTACAGCTATTATACTAACATACTTGACTGGGTATAACCACCTAAATATTAAAATATAAGGTTTATGAAATACGAAAACATATACATAAAATAAAAAAACGCAAAGAAGACGAAGAATAAAATAGATGATATAATATAGAACATACGTACGAAAAAGGGAACATAAAAATGGATTCTAATCAGCTTTTTAAATATGTTTATGCTAAATATGGCTTGAAGTTTGAACCAATTGTGTCAGGTTCAACGGATACTTATGTATTAATGTCTCCACTTGATAGTGGCTATTTTGCTATGCTTTCTCGAATTAATGGTGAAAATTCAAGCAAGAGCAGTATTGCGGTTTTAGATTTAAAATGTGGTGACTTTGCTCCAACGATTCGTGATTTGCCTGGTTTTACTGATCCGGTTCGCATCAAGGGAGCAGAATGGGTAGGCGTAGTTTTGACTAATAATCGCGATGAGCAAGCGATTAAGAAGGCGCTAGATTATGCATTTAAATTAGCGATGAATGGTCAAGATACAAATGTCGCTAAGAGCCAATATTTTTATATTCCAGGAGAAAAAACAGAGGAAAAATATCAAGCGCAGCCAATAAAGCAGCGGTTGCCGCGTAGACAAGTTAACGATGAGATTCCCGATAAGATCAGACAAATGCGGGAATTATATGATTACAGTATTCTTCCTAGCACGGGTCGGCAGAAGAATTTTTATATTCAAGGGCAGTTTATGGCTGATTACGAAGATGAATATAAAAAATATTTTGCTTTCAAGCGTTTCTTTCCTACTTATCATGATATGAATGTGGGGCAATTGCGTAGTTACTTTACCTGGAGGACTAAGATTCGCAAGGGAGATTACCATCGCACTAGTACATCTTATGCATATGTATATTTGTATGAGCTGTTTAATAATATTGGCGTGGATAATCCACAGGATGGCTACGATAAACTGATTGCTTTTAAAAAGAATTATGTGGATAATTTCGATTTAGGAATTCGAACATATTTGGCAGATTGGATAAAGGATTACGTGCTTTATTATGGCTTACGAAAAGAAAAAATAGCTGAGCATTTTGCCAAAGATATTGAGCAAGATCATGATGATGAAATATTGCATTATCCGCAAAAATATACGGCAGAAGAGTTAGCGGAAGTTTTTGCAAAAAAGACGACATACTGGAAATCTTCAAAAGTAATTGCAAAGAATAAAGAGGTTTTTGTTCAAGTTTTAAAATGTGTTTGGCAAGAGGTGTTAGATGCTAAAAAATATGGCATAGCTTATTACAGCAGCTTTGTAGCTAAGCCGAAGGTCGTTGAGCAGCCCGTTTTTAAGCTCGCAGTTTTCTACAGAAAAGCAAAAAAGCCAATGACGGTTAAGGTTGATGCTGTGAGAAAGTATTATTACAAAAAGGGTTGGTGGTACATTCATCAAGAAGAAGCTGTGCCAAGACAGCGAACGAACTTGAATACTTTTTTGCATGAAGTAGATCGTTTAGTACGCGAGAAGCTGAATTTAGGACGCGCAATCAAGCCGCGTTTTATTGATCAAGCCGTGTTAAAGGCGATTATGGCTGGAATTGCTGCTTATCAACAGCAAAAAAAACAGGCAAAGATTGATCAGATTAAAATTGATTTTTCTGATTTAGACAAGATTCGGGCCAATGCTTCTGTCACGCGTGATAGTCTGTTAACCGATGAGGAAAAGCAGCTTGAGCAAGAGGAACAAGAGCAAGTGCAAAAGCAGGAGCAAGAAGTAGAAGTTTCAGTAGATCAAGATGACTACGGTTTAGACAAAGACGAAATGTTTTTACTAATGGCTTTATTGCAAGGGAAGCCGTGGCAAGATTATGTGCAAAAACACCATCTAATGGTTTCGATTTTAGCTGATAATATTAATGAAAAATTGCTGGATGAGATTGGCGATAGTGTGATCGAATTTAATGAACAAGATCAGCCACAAATAATTGAAGATTATGCGGATGATTTACAAGAAATGTTTTTAAAGGGATGATAAAATGCCAGAAAAAAGAAGAGTACCAAAAAGAATTGCACAAACTGTATTAAATTCACTAAAAGGTGGGGTAGTGCCGCGGATTGGTTTGCCTTATATTACAGTCGGCCGTAAAGAAGAAATTGAAGCCCTGCTTCATGATGTTGATATTATTCAAGATGGCGGTGCAAGTTTTCGTTTTATCGTTGGACGTTACGGTTCAGGCAAAAGCTTTTTACTGCAGACAATTCGTAATTATGTAATGGACAAAAACTTCGTTGTGGTTGATGGCGATTTGTCTCCAGAGCGTCGCTTGCAAGGTTCTAAAGGACAAGGACTAGCAACTTACCGTGAATTAATCCAAAATCTTTCTACCAAAACTCGTCCTGGAGGTGGGGCCTTAACCTTAATTCTTGATCGTTGGATTAATTCTGTGCAAAGCCAGGTAGCCCAAAGTGGTATTGCCAATGATGATCCCAAGTTTGAAGCCGAAGTAGATAAGAAAATCTATGCAGTAATTTCATCATTAAATGAATTAGTACATGGTTTTGATTTTGCTAAATTGCTTAACATGTATTATCACGCTTATATGTCTAATGACGATGAAACTAAAGCTAAAGTGCTTAAGTGGTTTAGAGGCGAGTATAGTCATAAGACTGAAGCTAAAAAAGATTTGGGTGTGGATATTATCATTTCAGACAGCGATTGGTATGAATATCTCAAATTGTTTGCGGCTTTCTTCAGACAGGCAGGTTATGCTGGCCTCATGATCATGATTGACGAATTGGTCAACATTTTTAAAATTCCGAATGCGATTAGTCGTCAATATAATTATGAAAAGATTTTGACAATGTACAATGACACCTTGCAGGGTAAGGCGAAGTACTTAGGCATCATTATGTGCGGGACGCCACAAGCAATTGAAGACCGGCGCCGCGGCGTTTATTCATACGAAGCACTTCGCAGCCGGCTTGCTACAGGAAAGTTTGTTCAAAACGGTGCGCGTGATATGTACGCTCCAGTGATTAAGTTGCAGCCATTGACCGCAGAAGAAATGCTAGTTTTAACTGAAAAATTGGCGGACATGCATGCTAACTTATATGGCTATGAAAGAACTATTACTGATGATGATTTAGCACAATTTATCAAGATAGAGTATGCGCGCGTTGGTGCAGATACTAACATTACGCCACGTGAAATTATTCGTGACTTTATTGAATTGCTCGACATCGTTTGGCAAAATCCTGACACTAAAATCACGGATCTGCTTAATTCTGATCGTTTTAATTATGCAAAATCTGAGGCTGTCTCAGATAATAAAGAGCAAGATTATACTGAATTTAGAATTTAAGGGTAAAAAAGATGGATGTTTTTTCACATTATGCACCATTTATCCAAGACTATATTTATGAACATGGTTGGCAAAATTTACGTCCGATTCAGGTAGCAGCCGCGGAGGAAATTTTTGAGACGGAAGATAATGTGCTTTTGTCAGCTTCAACTGCGTCAGGGAAAACAGAAGCCGCATTTTTCCCGATCTTGTCAGATATCTATAATGAACCAGAGGATTCGGTCAAAGCGCTTTATATTGCGCCACTAAAAGCTTTAATTAATGATCAATACGATCGCTTGACGGAGCTTTGTCAGGATGTCGATATACCAATTTGGCGCTGGCATGGGGATGTAGCGCAAACGCAAAAAAGAAAGATGCTCAAGAACCCATCAGGAGTTTTACAAATTACGCCTGAATCGCTTGAGAGTTTCATGATCAATAAGCACATGGATATTCCTCATTTGTTTGGCGGGCTGAAGTATATTGTGATTGATGAACTCCATTCATTTTTGCGCAGTGACCGCGGTGGCCAAACCTTTTGTCTAATTGAACGTTTGTCAAAATTAGCAAATGTTAATCCCAGAAGAATCGGACTTTCAGCAACCATCGGTAATTTGCAAGATGCCAGCGATTTTTTAGGAGCTGGTTCAAATAGAAAGACGGTTGCACCTAAGGTGCAGAACGAACCACAGATTTGGCATCTTTCAATGGAACATTTTTATAAAACTGATCCACAGGCCAGCAGCAAGGATTTTGATCCTAGTCAAGTCGAGCCTATAACGGATAAGGCACCTGAATTGGCTGATCCAGGTATTGGTTATATTTTTGAACATACACGTGGTAAAAAATGCCTAGTTTTTACTAATAGTCGTGAAGAGTGCGAAGCGGTATGTCAGGAACTGAGGGCGTATTGCGCTTATAACCATGAGCCGGATCGCTTTATGATTCATCACGGTAATCTTTCACCGGCACTACGGGAAACAGCTGAAGCGGCGATGAAAGATGAAGATGTTTATATGACAACTTGTGCTACTGCAACACTGGAATTGGGAATCGATATTGGTCAGCTGGAATCAGCGTTTCAAATTGATGCTCCGTTTACGGTGTCAGGCTTTTTGCAAAGAATGGGGCGTACAGGTCGTCGCGGCAATCCACCAGAAATGCATTTTGTTATGCGCGAAGAACATCCAGAATCTCGGGCCATGCTGCCAGAACTAATTCCGTGGCCTCTTATTCAGGGGATTGCCCTGGTTCAACTTTACGCGGAAGAAAAATGGGTGGAGCCGCCTGAACCTAATCGCTTGCCGTATAGTTTGCTTTATCATCAAACTATGAGTACGCTCGCCTCTAGTGGAGAGATGACGCCAGCAGAGCTTGCCTCAAGGGTGCTCACTTTGTCGTATTTTCATAATGTTAGTCAGGAAGACTACAAAGTTTTGCTTAGGCATTTGCTTAAAATTGACCACATTGAATGGACCGAGAATAAAGGATTAGTAGTCGGGCTTGCCGGTGAAAAGATTGTGAATAACTTTAAATTTTATGCGGTTTTTGCGGAAAATGAAGAATTTAGTGTTCATGCTGGCAGCGAAGAATTAGGTACAATTGTTAAGCCACCTCCAGTTGGAGACAAAATTGCAATTGCTGGTCGAGTTTGGGTAGTTGAAGATGTCGATCGCAAGCGTCATCAAGTGTATTGCCATGCGGTGAAGGGAAGAATTCCTGCTTTCTTTGGGGATGTGCCCGGTGATATTCAGCCGAAGATTTTGCAAAGGATGAAAAAGGTTTTGGAAGAGAAGGTCATGTATCCTTATCTGATGCAAAATGGCAAGGCACGCTTAACCCAGGCTCGTGATACTGCAGCTTTAGCTGGCTTAGCTAAAAAGAATTTGATTAAGCTTGGCGGCAATATGTGGTGTCTTTTCCCTTGGACTGGAACGTATGCCTTTTTGGCGCTTGAACGGTTGATCAAAATTAAGTGCGGAGAGCAATTGAATATCCGAGGTTTTAATTCATCTCGTCCATATTTTATGTATTTTGCGATGGATGGGGATGAACAAGACTTTTGGCGCATTCTTAAAGAGGAAGCTGACAAAGACTTTAATCCGCTGGATTTAGTCTATCCTAAAGAAGTTCCAGGAATCGACAAGTATGATCAATATTTGCCAAAAGAGTTATTGCGTAAGGAGTTTGCTTATAGCGTATTGGATATTCAAGAGATGAAACGCTGCGTTAAGCAAATGGCGGATAACTATTTGGTATAATGGGAATATCTTGAAAAGGAAAGAGAAGATCGATGCTTAAAATTAATCAAAATGTATCTAAGGATGCACAAACCAGAACTTTATTAAAGGAATTGCTTAAGGTGCACCAAGTTCATCAAGCATACAATGTGCGTGATTTAACTGATGCGGACGAGCAAATTTTAGAGAAGGCATTTAATTTAACTCGAGAAATGATGCCTAAGATTTCTACTAAAAAGATTAAGTTTGCAGATAAAAAGTGGGATTCTTTGTTTAACTTTTTGATGGCAGAACAAATTGCATTTGCACGAGTTTTAGCTAGTGGCGATGATAACTTGAATGGTTATGTTCAAGCTAAGAATCAGGCTCAACAAGCTTATGCTTTAGCTGAAACTGCTATTAATAATTTAGAAAATGAAAAATAAAAAAAGAGTTTTTCAGGACCTAATTAGTAAATTTTTAAAATCTTGTGCTGCCGAATTGCGATGATCATCAATTACGGCAAAAGTCACTTTTTTAATTGAAGATTTTTCTTTGAAGACGTTGTACCACATTTGGGCAACGTCTTTTGCTTTGAAACCAAAAACGCCGGCTCCCCATGCTCCTAGGATAAGGTGAGCAACGTGCTGACTCTCCGCAATTTGTTTTACGAAGGTCATCCGATTTTGTAAAGTTAGACAAGCATTTCTATACGAAATGCCGGATAGTTTTACTTGAGTGTAATTTGGAGCTGCACAGGAGATGATATCCACCTGTGCATAAATCTTGGGATGTGCAAATAAGATGCTAGGTGAATAAAGAGCGCGATTTTCGTAAAGAGAATGGTTAATATGAGCATTATTCCATTTGTAGTAAGTTTGTTCAAATGGCGCAAGACACTGATAAAGATCAGATTCAAGGCAAAGTACTTCCTCTTGAGCAACGATGCCGCGCAAGTATCCGCCACCTGCTTCTAGGTAATCCGCGAAGTTAAGTGTAGCTGTTTTTTCAGTTTGCCAATTAGAATGTGAAATTGCAGTAGCAGTATCTGTTGGCGTGAAACATAACTGTGGATAAGTTGAAGATGATGGAACTGAAAAGGTGGGTTGATCATTGTAGATAGTAGTGTTATCGACAGTTTCTTGGATTTGCTGTGCATAAAACTTGGTCATTTGTTCATTGTGAGCTTTGATTTTAGGGATGCTGTACATGTTAGTTGCCTTCTTTTTAGTAAATATTGTATTTTCTAAATATAAGTATGAATTTTTGAAAAAATTTTGCCAACTTTTTGCGTATTAAATTGATGCCATTATAATAAATGCTAAGGGAAATTGAAGGGACAAGATTATGGACTACGAGACAAGACTTTTAGAAGAAAAGTAAGAGGGCAAAGAAGAAGCTACTATTAGTGGTTGATCACCGTATTAAAGAATTTAAGCAGTCCTTATGATCAGATATTGCATCAATTAGAACTTACATATGGTGATCAATTTACTAAAAAAGAATTAGAAGATTTTATTAAGAAAGCTTAACTATTATAGATAATTTAATGAGAATAGCTAAAAGAGAGCAAAGTTCTTGGCATGTTTGCAAGCAGCTTGCCCATGCCCAACGCGTCTTGTCTCGCAGACAGCGCAGGGCTAAAAAAGAGGGACGCAATTTGCGGCTAGCAAAAAACTATCAAAAGCAGCGTTTAGTTGTAGCTAAACTGCACGACAAGATCAGAAGACAGCGTAATGACTTCTTACAAGTACTCTCAACTGCACTAATCAAAAACCACGATTTAGTAGTTGCCGAGGAACTAAGAAGCAGAAATCTGTTAAAGAATCATGCCTTGTCTCAAGCCATTTCTGATGTTGGCTGGCGTAGTTTCCTGAACATGCTGGCTTATAAGGCAGATCTATATGGCAAAGAATTTCTAACAATTGATCCTAAGTACACCACCCAAAGATGCCATCAATGTGGCAGTATTATGGGGCAAAACGGTTATAAGAAATTAACCCTTAAGGATCGGGAATGGACTTGTCCAATCTGTCGAACGCACCATATTCGTGATTGGAATGCGGCCGTGAACATCTTAGAAAAAGGATTAGGCAAGTGGCAGAATCCTAAAATAAAAGAAGCAGCCTAGAAAGGCTGCAGTCCGTTAGCAACTCGCGGACTTAAAAGGCTTTGGTAATTAGACGACCTCTATCGGCAATAGCCAAAAGATTATTGCTGGTAAGTCAAATCCGTATCTAAGCAAGTTGGTGTTCTGGTTGGCGCAAGCTAACGAACCACTAAGCCCTAGACTTCAGTCTAGGGTAGTTGACCTGATTAAAAAATAGTTGAGTATGAGAAAAATGCGTTAAGGGTGGAGATTCTTAACGCATTTTTACATAGAAACATTAATTGCATGCAATCCGCACTTTTGGTATAATTCTAGTGTTGTGATGTTGCTGAATTAGCTCAGTCGGTAGAGCGTCTCCCTCGTAAAGAGAAGGTCGGCAGTTCGATTCTGCCATTCAGCATCAGAGTACTAACAAAAGACCTGTAATGAAGCCCAGCTTTAGAAGTTGAGTATTCATGCAGGTCTTTTTTTGCACCAAAAATAACTGGTTATAACCACTTTGCAGAAAGCTCTTTCATGATATAATTTTACTCAAAGTGGTACTAACCAGTTAGAAGGTGAGTAAATGAAAAGCCCACTTTATAAAGAATTGATGAACCAATTGGCTTCACATATCAAAAAAGATTATCAACCTAATCAGAAGCTTCCGAGCGAACGAGAACTAGTTGAAATGTTCAAGGTGAGCCGTAGCACTGTGCGTTTAGCACTTAATGAATTGGAAGAAAAGGGTTTAATTTATCGTTTGCATGGTAAAGGGACCTTTGTTACACCAACTTTTATCAAGCAGCCGAACTTAGGTAGCATGTATTCTTTTAGTAGCCAGATGGAAGGCGAAGGCAAGGAAATATCTACTAAAAATATTTCTCTTAAATTGTGTACACCAGAAAAAGAAATTGCACTGCAATTGAATCTTGCGTCAAATGATCAAGCATATGAATTGATAAGATTACGTTTGGCTGATGGTGAGCCGTTAGTGTATAACCGCACTTATTTGCCAGAGAAGATTTTTCCTAATTTAACTTTAGATGATTTGAATCAAGGGACTTTATATGGAACTTTGAAAAAGAAATATCATCAAATTAGCGTCTTGGCATTTGAAGATGTACAAGCAGTTAATCTGACTAAAGAAGCGGCTCAACTTTTTCATGTTAAAGAAAATACGGCTAGTTTAAAAATTAACCGTAAAGCAATAAATGATAAAAACATCCCGATCGAGTTTACACAAGCACTCGCTCGCGGAGATAAATTTGTATATAGATCTAAGCAATATAATGAATAATATGAGGAGAAAAATGATGACATATTTCATTCATGCAGATAAATTCTTTTTGGAAAACAAAACTGAAATTGGTGGTTATTTAGAAGTTGATGATCACGGAAAATTTGGTTTTTATTATCCAGAAGATGAAAAGCCTGAAGGCAAGATTGTCGATTATACCGGTAAATGGATTGCTCCTGGATTAGTTGATACTCACATTCACGGTTTAGTTAATGAAGATTCTATGAAGAGTGACTGGGAAGGAATCAACAAGATTTCTGAAGGTTTACTTAAGGCAGGTGTTACTTCATGGCTTCCAACTACGATTACTGATAGTGATAAACATTTAATTGAAACTTGTGAAAAGTATGCAGCACATAAGGGTGAAGAAACTGGTGCTAAAATTCAAGGCTTACACTTTGAAGGACCTTACTTTACTCCTAAACATGCTGGTGCAGAAAATCCTAAGTATATGCGTGATCCTTCAATTGAAGAGCTTCGCCGTTATGAAGAAGCTTCTGACGGGATGCTAATTAAGATGTCAATAGCTCCAGAACGTAAGGGTTCCAAAGAATTTGTTCGTCAAGCAGTGAAAGACGGCATCATCATTGCATTAGGACACTCAGCCTCAGATTATAAGGATGCCATTGCATGTGTCGAAGCAGGTGCCACTATGTTTTGCCATACGTATAACGGTATGGAACCAATGTCACAACATGCTCCTAACTTGCTTGGAGCCGCATACTCTGCTCGCTTAGTAACCGATGAATTAATTTGTGACGGTCATCATGTATTGGAACCAACTGTCAGAGCTTTAGTACGTGCTAAGGGTCCAGAACATATTTGCTTGATCACTGACTGTATGCAAGCGGGACTCATGCCAGATGGTGATTACATGTTAGGTGAATTACCAGTTTATGTAAAAGACGGCATGGCTCGCTTGAAGGATGGCGATAACTTAGCAGGTAGTATTTTATTGTTGAAGCAAGCTGTAAAGAATCTGGTTGATTGGAACGTTGTTACTCCTGAAGATGCAATTATGATGGCATCATATGTTCCGGCACGTTCAATTAATAAGCTTGATAAATGTGGTTCAATTAAGCCTGATAAGCCAGCTGATTTCATTGTTTTGAATCCAGACATAACTTTGAGTGAGACTTATTTGGATGGTGTATCTAGATATAAAGCTTAAAATATTATTTTAGATAGAAAAACAGGTATGCGTTGTCATGATGCATACCTGTTTTTGATTAGATTGATTTTTTAATTACTGCTTGAAGTGCACGTTCCTTCAGTTTATCAGTATCGATATCAGTCTTTTGTTCATAGCCTCGAGCTAAAACATCACACAAATATAATTGCGATACTTGTCCTGAAACCGAACCAATGTTGGTAAATTCACCAACTGCCGTTTGCAGACGTGCATCCCCAGTTAAATAAATCAATAAAAATGCCAAAAGTTTTGACTGTAGTTAAAAAAATCTGCTTTTGCATAAAACAAAAGCAGATTTTTTCATTATTAGCAGCGCCATTCAACGCCAGTCATTTTAACATTTTTGTTAGCCTTAATTAGGGCAGCACCGTTGCCGATTTCAACGCCGCCATCTAAGATTCCTTCATCGGAGCGAAGGTTAAGGCTGCCAGCATTATAATCCATCACCATGTTTGGACCCATCAAGGTCATATCATACTTAGAAGTATAAATTTTTAGGCCTTGGTCATTTTCTAACTTAACAGGATAATCAGGATCTGTTTGATCAACCCAAATAATTGAAAAATGAGAACCAATACTGCAATTTCCACCCTTAATTGAGTATTTACCACCACCATCATCGGTAATTAAGATTAAGATTTTATCAGCAATTTCTCTTCTTTTTAAATAATCTAATGCGGAGTCAGTAAATGTGATTTTTAGCATATTCGTTACTTCCTATCTAAATCTCTTTACTCGTTAACTAGATTATACAATAAACAATTAGATAAGAAATTGATTTAGATCAAGAAAATCCAACTTTTTAGTCGCCCCAGATGACGATCATTTCTTGCCATTCGCCACTTTGACCGATATTACGAAATTCTAAATTGAATACTTTGGCGTTCATATGGTTTTCTTGCCATTTTTCATAAGCTTCATTAGGCATATCTTCAGTTGATTGATACTTAAAAGAATCAACGTGTAAATTTTTAGCTAAAATAGCATTTTTATCATTAAACATAACAATCACTTCTTTTCATACATTATTGTAGTCGATTTTCTAATGGTTGATACAAAAGCAGCTTATAATAGAAGTAAGAAGAAAATGATGTAATAGAAGAGAGGAAGAGCGATGCCACTTTGCCAATTATTTATTGATAAAAACAAATCACAATTTATGTTAATGAAAATGCCTGATGAAGTTACACCTGATAATTATCAAGGTTGGGTAAGTCAAAAAGAAGCTGAGAGTACTATTCAAGCATTTGAATTCCCTCAAAAGTTGCTAGATCAAATTGCTATGGAATATTTAGACGATAGTCAAGGGAGCGCCCCATATGAGGCTAAATATGTCTTAATGAAAGCGTCTGATGAAAATGCATTATTTGTTTCTAGCTTGGAATTAAGTCGTAATGGCGATGAAAAAATGGATGTAATTAGAAATGGTTTATTAATTGTGTTTGATGAAAACGAATTGCAACATTTTAGTGATGCTTTGCAAAAAGCGTGGAATGAAACAAATTAATAGTCTAAAAAAGATAAGAAGGGGTAAGAATGACCCGTAAAATTGTTGATCAAACTTTTGAAGATGATCAGAAAAAGGATAATTATATTTTTATTTCTGACATTCATGGCAATTTAGAGACAATTGATTTAATTGAACAAGCCAAGAAAGACTATCCATTAGCTCAATTAGTTACCGGTGGTGATTATATTGATGGACGTGAACATGTTAAAGAAATTTTGGATTATTTAATAGATCAGAAAAACCAAGGTGCCCTTGTTTTATTAGGTAATCATGAACAAATGATGCTTAATTTCGCTGAAGGAACTGAGCATCAAGATGGAATCTGGTTCTATAACGGCGGTGGGAAGACTTTAACCAATATATTTGGCCGGACGCTTTTGCCCGATGAAGTTAGAGAAAGTAAATATTATCGTTTCTTAAAATCATGTCCGACAATGTATGATACACCGCAGATTATTTTTGTTCATGCGGGTGTGCGCCCTGATGAAAAATATAATGATCCCACTACATATAATAAGGTAGTTTATGGTTTGAAGTTTGATTATGACTTTTATCGGATTTGGGCACGAGAAGAATATTGGTATTCTGATCAAGCGGAAAAAATGATTGCCCATAATCGAACTGGTAAAACAATTGTGACGGGTCATACGCCTACAGCTGCTTTAGAAGGTAAATACGATGATGGGCGAAAAATGAAGCAACTGCAAAAGGATGACTGTATTGTTAGAAAAATGCAGTATCCAGGTGAACCAGCCAGAATTTTTACTGATGGTGGATCACATTCTGATCCTTTAATTTATCCACATAATGATGGCAATGTTGTAGTGCTTGATGGAAACGGTGAGGTTGTTCGCGTTTATAATTGGAAAAATCCACAAGGAACAAAGTTTGATGAATAAGAAAAAGCATCCCGATTGGGATGCTTTTTAGATTTAGAGATCAAAAATATTAATTAGTCTTCAACTTTCTTAGCTTCGTTCATAGCCTTCATGATTGAAGGGTTCTTTGAGTGACAATCTTTGATCATTTGTAAATCTTCTTCAGTTAACTTAACTTCGTATTTAGTCATGATTTATTCCTCGCTTTTATTTAAAAATACATTTTTACTATAGCACTTAACTTTCTAACTGGAAAGAATCTATTTTGTTTGCAGTAATATTTCAGCTTGTTAAATACGAACATGCTTTTGCACATAGCAAGTTAAAAATAAAAGTGCTAGAAACCTTGATAGATCAGTATTTTGTATTATCTAAATAAATTTACACTAATGTTACAAATGTTACAATAATGTCATATTAAGTAATATTTTCTTAATGATTGAGTGATATTCTTGTTATGGTTCTGAAACGAAAAGCTTGTAGTATATACGATGTCAATTGAATACAGACAGACGAATAAGTGAAAATTCGTTACTTATATTATTTTTTATAACTTTAAGGAGAGAATTTTTTTGAAGATTAAATCTATCTTAGTTAAGTCAATTGCAGTAGCTGCTATGTCAGTTACAGGTTTAGTAGTAGCAAACAACGCAGGCTCAAACACTGCACAAGCTGCTATCGTCCAAAACGATGCAAGCGTAGTAACTGTAAACTACGTTTCAAATAACTCAATCAACGTATACAACAACTATGAAAACCCAGTAGCAACTGGTCAAACTTTAGCAAGCGACACTTCATGGAAAGTTATCAAGACTGCTTACGATTCAAAGGGCCACAAGTGGTACGACTTAGGTAAGAAACAATGGGTTCGTGCTAAGTACGTAACTATTGGTTACCACGCAGCTGCTACCCAAACTCAAACTACTGCTCAAGCTTCAACTCAAGCTCCAGCACAATCACAAACTCAAAATACTCAAACTGCTTCAAATACTAGCGCTTCATCATACACTTCAAACGCATCAGGCTCAGAAGCAAGTGCTAAGGCTTGGATTGCTAGCCGTGAATCAGGTGGCTCATACAGTGCTTCTAACGGTCAATACGTAGGTAAATACCAACTTTCAGCATCATACTTGAACGGTGACTACTCAGCTGCCAACCAAGAAAGAGTTGCTGACCAATACGTACAAAGCCGTTACGGTTCATGGACTGCTGCTAAGTCATTCTGGCAAGCAAACGGCTGGTATTAATCAGTTAAAAACTAAATAACAATTGAATAATAAAAAGGAGGCACTTTTCCAGATTCGGAGGGGTGTCTTTTTTGTAATTTAAAAGACTACGATATAATAAAACTATAATGATGACAGTGCCTAGAAAGTGAGGACAATTATGAAAAAGAAAATGATGGTGACATTGCTCACTAGTGTCTGTTTAATGGGACCAGTTGGCATGCTTACGCAAACTCATCCTCAAGTAGTGCAAGCAGCCAGCAAAGGTAAACTGCGAGTAAAAGGAAATAAGAAAGTACGTCTTTATACCAATCGTGGTAAAAAATCTAAATATTACGCTTATACAAGCAGAACATATTATTATTCTGCTAAGAAATATCTAAAAATTGGCAAGAAAAAGCATTTAGCTTATAAAATTGGTAATAACTCACATTGGATTTTAGCTAAGAATGCCAAATTGGTGAAGAAGACGGTTGAAAGATATAGTCAGGCCGTTATTAAGTTGCCAAGTGGTTATACACGTTCTGAACTATTAGAAGCATATAAAGGCCACCCAAGTGAAGAATTCATTGCCGCTTCGATGAAGGGCATGGAAGAAAATAATTTCTCACGCGTTGCCACAGGTGAAACTGCAAGCGATAAAAGACTTATCAATCCAGACAAGCTTTCTGCAAGTGAACAACATGAATTAGCTGATTTTTCGTTAAGAGTAATTAATAGTGCTCGTGAACAATTAGGTCTTGAACCTTGGATTTATAGCACTGGCACGCAAGAATTAGCTGATGATATTGCTAAGGAATATGAAGAACACGGCCGTAGCATTGAAGATCAAGGACATTATGTGGAAGGTATTGTTAAAGCTTGTCAAAAGCATGGTCTTGAACTAGATGATAACTATGTAGAAGATATGGCCGGCTTTACTATTAATAAAACTACTATGCCAATGGGTGAAATGAAGCGCAACGTTTACTTTGGCTTAAAACAAATGATTTTTGGTTTTGCCGGATCTGGTGAAGATGAGCGTAAAAACAAGTCTTTGTACCGCGAATGGGAACATGCAGGTGACTTGTTCAATACTCAAGGATCAAGTCATGATGGCGATCATAATTATTATGGCTTTAGTATTTCTAAGACGGGCAAGATTTATTCAATGCACTTCATTAGCGTTCCAACTTTTATTGTGGGAAGTGAAAAGTACAACACCAACTTTAGGCCGTAAAAGTTAAATTAAGCACGTATTAAGCGTGCTTTTTTGATATGATAGATAAAAAATACTACGGAGGAAGCAATGAAAAAAACTTTATATTTACTGCGACACGGACAGACATATTTTAATTATTATCACAAGGTGCAAGGAAGGTGTGATTCTCCATTAAATGAGATGGGAATTCGTCAAGTAGAGATGGCACGCGACTACTTCCAAAAAAATAATATTCATTTTGACAAGGCTTTTTCATCAACCCAAGAACGTGCTTGTGACACTTTGGAGATTGCTACAGATCATCAAATGCCATATAAGCGATTAAAGGATTTGCGTGAAAAATGTTACGGTATTTTTGAAGGTCGAGATGAATTTTTGCTTCCTTGGAATTACAATAATCCTAATGTTGATCCAACTATGGAAAAGGACGAAGATGTTGTTAATAGAATGCATCGTGCAGTTGTGGAAATTTTAGACAACATCAACGATGGCGAAACTGCATTGATTGTTGGCCATGGTGACATTTTGGCCAAATATGTAAGAGATGTTGCTGATCCTAACTTTGCTGGTTTTGCCAATGCTTCTATTGTTAAGTTGTCAGTTGATGGTAAAAATGTTCATTTGGATAAGTATGTATGGCCTGCGGAGGGTTTGAAACAAATTTAAATGGCGATAAATTTATATTTAGTACGACATGGACAGACATTATTCAATGCCCAACAAAGAATGCAAGGTAGCTGTGACTCTGCTTTAACTAAGTTAGGTATTAAGCAGGCTGAAGCTTTGCGTGATTATTTTAAGAAAAAGCAAATAGTATTTGATAAGGCTTATTGTTCAACGCAGGAGCGCGCTAGTGATACGCTAGAAATTATTGTTGGTCCTGAAATGGATTATGAACGTTTGAAGGATTTAAAAGAGAAAAATTATGGACCATTTGAAGCTAAGAAAAACTTTTGGTGGCCGCTTATGAAGTTTAGATCCGGTTCAATGGAAGATAATCGTGAAGTGGTTGAACGAATGGAGCGCGGAATTAATTTGATCTTGCGGGATGCCAAAGACGGCGAAAATATTTTAGTAGTCGGTCATGGCGATAGCATGAGTCGGTATATTCGTGAAAAGGCTGGCAACCACAAGTTCCATGGCTTTCACAATGCTGAATATGTTCAACTGAAGAGCAACGGACATGAAGTTGAATATGTAAAAAGCTGCTGGCCTGCTAAAAAATTAAAAATTGAACAATTAACTGAAAAATAAAGAGTTCATTTTTTTACATTAGCTTATAATTAAGTATGTAAAGAATAAAAAACGAGGCAAGAAAAATGGATGAAACACCAATTTTTAAAATTACTAAATTAAATATTGCAGAAAATGATCGCGATGAATATATTCGCAAGGCTGAAAAGTATATGCGCGATTCTATCCCAGCTGAAGAAGGAACTTTAGTAATTGGCAGCGCTCATGATGATGCTAAGGGTGAAGACAATTACAAGATCGAATTATTCCGTAACAAGGAAGCTGAAGACGTGCACATCGCATCAATGTCAGCAGTAGATTTTGAAGAAACTGTAGATAGCATTAGCACTGACAAGAAGATCATCAACTTAAAGCCAGAAGTAATCACTACTCATGCACAAAAGGCTTTGAACAGCTATGCAGATAATTTCGTTATGCGTCTGGTAACTGTTGAAGTTAAAGAGAAAGATGCTGAAAAGTTCTCACATTCAGTTAAGAAGGAAATGACTACCAGCATTGCATCTGAACCAGGTATGGAAATTATGATGTCAGGTACTAACAAGGATAATCCTAACGAATGGAACTTTGTTGAAGTTTATGCAAACGATGACGCATATGATAAGCATGTACAAAGTCCTCAATATAAGGAATATATTGAAGAAACTGATGGTATGGTTATTAGAAGAGATGTTAAGACTCTTGTACGTGATACATTGGCAACTCAAGGTGCAATTGTGTTAGATTAATTTTGAAAAAGGGATGCTGCCGTAAGGTGGCATTTTTTTATAAGGTAAAATATGACAGAAACAATTATTTTTGCTCACCGAGGCTTGCCGGTGAAGTTTGCAGAAAATTCTTTAGAAGGGTTTCGCTATGCAGCAAAGCATGGTGCAGAAGGCGTTGAGTTTGACGTGCATATGACTAAAGATAAAGTCCCCGTAGTTATGCATGACGAAGAGATTGATCGGACAACTGATGGTAGTGGCTATATCAAGGATTATACGTTGAATGAGATCAGGAAGTTTCATCTGAAAAATGGTGAGCCTGTACCTATGTTGAGAGAACTTTTTGAAATTTTGCAGGATAAAGATTTGTACATTAACTTAGAGTTCAAGACTAATAAGATTCACGATAAGGGAATCGAAGCTATTGTTTTGGCACTGGTAAAAGAGTATCGCTTCGTGCATCCCATTATCTTTTCGTCTTTTAATTATCAAACGTTAAAAAACTGTCAGCAAATCGATCCGCATCAGCAATATTGCTTTTTAACCAAAGTTCCGGTTATTTTTCCACAAAGATTTGTTAGAAAAAATCATTTTGCGGCAATTCATCCACATTGGTACTTGCCAAGCAAAATTACACAGCGCATTTGGACTGTGGATAATCCTAAATTGGCTAAAAAATATATGAAACGCGGCGTAGCAGGCATTTTTACCAACAATTTTGAATTAATGAATTAGTTGAAAAAAGATTATTGAAGTATAATGAAAAAGAAAGTGAAAAAAAGAGGTGATAAAAGTGGCAACTATGAAGGATGTTGCTCAAAGAGCAGGGGTAGGAGTAGGTACGGTTTCTCGTGTGATTAATCATGTGCCAGGAGTTAAAGAAAGTACTCTAGTTAAGGTTAATCAAGCAATTAAAGAATTAAATTATATTCCAGATGAATATGCTAGAGGATTGAAGACCAATTCCTCAAGAACCATAGCTCTTATTTTGCCTTCAGTTTGGCATCCATTTTTCTCAGAATTCGCTTATTATGTAGAAAAACGTTTAGATAATGAAGACTATAAAATATTATTATGTAATTCTAACGATAATCCAGCAGAAGAAGCAAAATATATTAAGATGCTGAAGCAAAATAAAATTGATGCAATTATTGCGATTACTTACAGTGATATTGGTCAATATATTTATTCCAATATTCCATTCGTTAGTTTAGACCGTTATTTTGATAAAAAAGTATCTTATGTTACATCGGATAATTATGAAGGCGGAAAATTAGCTGCTAAAGAATTGCTAGAGCATGGTGCTAGAAACTTAGCTTATGTTGGTAGTCATAGTAAATATCTTAATGGGACTATGCTAAGAAGAGATGGTTTTAGAGATTATCTCGAGGATATGGGAATTGATTATAAAGAGATCTTTTTGCAAGAACCTGTAAAAGACTTTACACCGTATCTTTTAGAGATGTTAAAAGATAATCCAGAAATTGATGGAATTTTTTGTCATACTGATTCATTATTGTTGAAATTAAGAAAAATTTTAAATCAATATGGATATAGAGTTCCTGAAGATATTCAATTAATAGGATTTGATGGGATGAATTTGTCCTCAGATCTTCCATTAGGGATATCTACAATTGCCCAACCTGTTGAGCAATTGGTCAATGGTGCAGTTGACTTAGTTTTACGCAAAATTGCGGATCCTAGTTTGAAAAATGAAGCTAAAATGTACCCAGTAAGATATGTTGATGGAAATACCACAAAATAACTGTTGACAAGTTATGAAAGCGGTATTATTATTTAAATGTAAGTTGAAACGTTTCCAAAAAATGAAAATAGTTTTGTGCTAATGATTATTTTTTAAGGCAAAAATAGAAACGTTTCAATTAATTAGAATTATGTTAGAGATAAGAAGCGTTTTATTTTTTGAATAGAATTGAAACGTTTCAAAGGAGAGATACTATGGAAAAGTGGAAATTAGGAGTTGCAACAGTTGCCGCTATTGCAGCACTAGGTTTAGCAGGATGTAGCAATAACCAAGGGAGCAGCAACAGTAAGAACGTGACAATGTGGGTACACGTTTCAAATACTGACCCTGAAGGTAAGGCTCTTCAAAAGAATGTTAATGACTTTAATAAAGAAAACAAACACGGCTATAAAGCCAAAGTTCAATTTATTCCACGTTCTGGTTCAGGTGGTGGTTATGAAGATAAAGTTAATGCCGCTTTGAACTCCGGAAGTTTGCCAGATGTTTTAACTTTGGATGGTCCTAACACTGCTGCTTATGCTCATTCAAAGATTATTCAACCAATTGATAAATATATTACTAACAAGAAAGATATCTTACCAACCATTATTAAACAAGGTACTTATAAAGGTAAGTTATATGCTGCTGGCTATTCAGAATCAAGCATCGGCATCTATTACAACAAGAAGATGTTCAAAGAGGCTGGGATTAAAGATTCAGAAATTGCTACTTTGAAGCATCCATGGACTTGGACTCAATTTAAAGATATTTGTAAGAGACTTAAAAATCACTTCCATGAACCAGCAATTAATATGAACTTGAATGACCACTCAGAAATGGCTCTTTATTCATTAGCACCATTTGTATGGTCAGCTGGTGGTAGCATTACTAATCCTGCTGGCACTAAGGCAGTTGGCTACTTTAATTCCAAGCAAACTACTTCAGCCTTCCAATTAATTCAAGACATGGTCAAAGATGGTTACACTACTATTTCACCAAAGGATAAAGGTTTTGAAACTGGCAAATATGCCATGATGATGACTGGTACTTGGGAAGTTCAAACTTTGCAAAACCAATACAAGAATTTGCAATGGGGCGTAATGCCATATCCTGTATCTCCAGCTACTCATAAGCAAGTTTCACCAACAGGCTCATGGCAATACGCAATGTCTTCTACAGCTAAGAACAAGAAGGCAGCTGGTGCTTTGATTAACTTCTTAATGAGTAAGAAATGTATGTACCGCACCGATATGGCTAACACTGTTTTGCCAGCACGTAAGAGTGTATCTAAGATGATGATGCCTAAAGTTAATGAACAAATGAGATTCTTCATTAAGCAAAACCAAACTACGGGTCATGCTCGTCCAGTTTTAGTTAACTACCCACAAGTAACTAGAACATTTGCTGATACTGTTCAAAACGTAACTTTGTACAAGAAGAATCCTAATGTTCAAAAGGTAATGAACGAACAAGCTAAAGTTATTCAAAAGTACCTTCAGAAATAGAGAAGTAAAGGGGAATCTTTATGCAGACTAAAGGTATAAAGAGACAAATCGGATGGCTGTACGTTTTCCCAGCAATTCTGATTCTGTTAACGTTTTTAATCATTCCGTTCCTGATGTCATTTAGCTATTCTTTTACGAACTACAACATTTTGACACCATGGGCTAAACAATATGTAGGTTTTACAAATTACATTAATACTTTTAAAGATCCCGTATTTCTACAAAGTTTAAAAAACATTGCACAATTCGTCATCTTTATTATGCCAATTCAGGTTGGTGCAGCTTTAGGATTAGCTTTAATTGTTAATAAAAAGAGACCTGGAAATACATTTTTTAAGATTTCATTCTTTGCACCACAAGTTGTTTCATTAACTGTTGTTTCTATTCTTTGGATGTACATTCTTAATCCAGATCAAGGTTTGTTAAATGGTATTTTGGGTATTTTTCACATTAAACCACAGCCATTTTTAACTTCACCTAAGCAAGCTATGTTTGCCATCATTGGGGTATCTGCTTGGCAGGGTGCTGGTTATCAGATGTTAATCTTTTTAGCAGGATTACAAAATATTCCTGATTCATTGTATGAAGCAGCTGAATTGGATGGAGCAAATAGTTGGCAAAGATTTTTACATATCACTTTGCCAATGCTTAAACCTACTTCAATGATGATCTTAACGACGACTTTCATTAGTGCTTTCAACTTGATGATTCAATCAATGATCATGACCCAAGGTGGCCCACAAAATGCAACTATGACACCAATCTATTACATTTATCGTACTGGGTTTACTGATCGTCAATTAGGCTATGCAAGTGCAATGAGTGTAATTTACGGCATTATCATTATTATCTTTACTATTATTCAAAGAAAGATCACAAACGCCGGAGGTGACGAGAATGCATAAATTTATGACACGTAGAAGATTTCACGTGATCTGGACTACAGTGTTAATTACAATTTTAGCTTTATTCTTCTTGTTCCCATTGGTTTGGATGATCGTTTCTTCAATGAAACCTGAATCTCAAATTTATGCCAACATCAGTAACTTTAAGGCATTCTTGCCTTCAGGTCATATTTCTGATTGGGGCAAAGCTTATGTAAGCATCTTCCATAGATTCCCAGTAATGAGATACATTTTAAACAGTGTATTTTATGCAACAAGTGTAACGATAGGTTCAATTGTAGTAAATGCTTTAGCTGGTTATGGTTTCGCAAAATTCAACTTTACAGGACGCAAACTACTCTTTGGTTTATTAATTGCATTATTGGTTATCCCAGGTACTACACTTTTAATTCAGCAATTCCAAATTGCTAAAACTATTGGTATTTTGAATACGCCTTTGGCAGTTATTTTGCCAGGTATGTCTAGTCCATTCTATATTTACATGTTTAGAAATGCTTTCGCAGCAATTCCAGATAGTATTACAGAAGCTGCTGAACTAGATGGGGCAAGTAATCTAAGAATTTTCTGGAATATCCTTTTGCCAATGACGCTTCCTACAGTTGCGACAGTTGGAACGTTATCATTCATAGGTAGTTGGAACGACTATGTATGGCCATTAATGGTTTTGACCAATTCTGATCAATTCCCACTACAAGTGGCTATTACAAATATTAACAGCACGAACCCAGTTTACATGAATCAAGTTATGGCTATTTTGACCATTTCTACTGTTCCTTTGGTTTTAGTTTATATCTTCTTCCAAAAGTACCTTACTCAAGGAATGGGTTCTGCAGGTAATGGTGATAAATAATGAAAGAAAATTCTTACTTATATGAAAAAATAAGAAAAATTGATAATGATGAATTGCGACCACTTTTTCATTTCACTGCTCCAGTGAGTTGGATCAATGATCCTAATGGATTGATTCATTATAAGAATTACTATCAACTATATTATCAATATAATCCTTATGCACCTCATTGGGATAACATGCACTGGGGTCATGCTCGTAGCAAAGATGGCCTTCATTGGGAAGACATGCCGATAGCGATGAAACCTGATCATCAATATGATAAAACCGGTGTTTTCTCCGGTTCTGCTATTGAAAAGGATGGCAAGTTATATGTTCTTTATACAGGGCATGTAGATGAAGATGGCCAAATTACTGAAACACAATGTGTAGCTGTTTCGGATGATGGTGTTGATTTTAAGAAATATGAAAATAACCCAGTAATGACGGTAGCAGATTTGCCTGGAGAAACAGACGAAAGCAACTTCCGTGATCCTAAGGTCTTTAAGCACGGTAATAAATACTATTGTGTAGTTGCCGCTGCACTTGAAAAGCATGGTAGCCTAGTTTTATTTGAATCAGACGATTTGCTTCACTGGTCATTTAAATCTGTTTTGCTTCAAGGTGAAGAATACGGCATTATGACCGAATGTCCCGATTACTTTAATATTAATGGTCAAGATTATTTAGCCTTTAGTGTAATTTTAGGCGATGGCAGAAATAGTGTTGTTTATCTTGCTAAGGGATATATGGATTGGCAAAACTTTAAGTTTAAGTTAGAAGAACAACATCGTTTAGATGATAGCGATGACTTCTATGCTTCTCAAAGCTTTGTAGATGAAAAAGACAATCGAATTATTATTCCTTGGTTGAGAAGTGCTGATCATGTTAACTATCTTGAAGAATCCGGTCATCTTTGGAACGGTATGATGGGGATCCCAAGAATGCTGACTACAATTAATGGTCAATTAATCCAAAAGCCAATTGGAACAATAAATGATATGTCATTATCTGACAGTCGAGATATTGATTTAGGCAGTTATAAATTAACTGAAGAAATTCCTATTGATCATAGTTTGATATTAAAAGGTGATAATGGTGAGATTCACATTACTCGCAAAAAAGAAGATCAATATGTAATTGAAATTCATTCACCTGTATTTATTAAAAATGTTTCATGGCATCCAGATAATCATAAATTGACATTGGTGATTGATAATTCGAGCTTTGAACTCTTTAGTCAAAGTAAGACTTTAAGTATTGTTACTTTTGTTGCTGGAATAAAACAAGCAATGCTTAAAAAGGTAAATTAGCAAGGAAATGAAAAATGACAGAAGTAGATTTAAACCATGTTTATAAAAAATATGATGGCAATGACAAGTATTCTGTAAATGACTTTGATTTGCATATCAAAGATAAGGAATTTATCGTTTTTGTCGGTCCTTCAGGTTGTGGTAAATCAACAACATTAAGAATGATTGCCGGTTTGGAAGATATTACCGAAGGTACGCTTGAGATTGATCATAAAGTCATGAATGATGTTGCTCCAAAGAACAGAGATATTGCGATGGTTTTCCAGAACTACGCTTTGTATCCACATATGACTATTTATGACAACATGGCCTTTGGATTAAAGCTTAGACATTATTCTAAGGAAGATATTGATAAAAAAGTAAAGCACGCAGCTGAAATTTTGGGTTTGACTAGCTATTTAAAGAAGAAACCCGCAGCTCTTTCAGGTGGTCAACGTCAGCGTGTTGCTTTAGGACGTTCAATTGTGCGGGATGCACCAATCTTCTTGATGGATGAGCCTCTTTCAAACCTTGATGCTAAATTACGTGTATCTATGCGTGCAGAAATTGCTAAACTTCATCAAAGATTAGGTACGACAACAATTTATGTTACTCACGACCAAACTGAAGCTATGACTTTAGCTGATAGAGTAGTAGTTATGTCAGTAGGTAAGGTACAACAAATTGGTACGCCACTTGAAGTTTACAACAAGCCAAAGAATATGTTTGTAGCCGGTTTTATTGGTTCACCACAAATGAACTTCTTTAATGTTCATTACAAGGATGGCCGTATTTCCGATGGTAAAGGCTTAAACATTGGCATCCCAGAAGGTAAGGCAAAGATGCTTAATGAGAAGGGCTATAACGATAAGGACATCGTATTTGGCATTCGGCCTGAAGACATTCATGCTGAGGAAGCATTCTTGGAAACGTGGCCTGATGCTGTAATCAGTTCAACAGTTGTAGTTTCCGAATTGCTTGGTGCTACAATTCAACTGTATCAAAAAGTCGATGGTACTGAATTTGTAGCCGATGTAAATTCACGTGATTACCACAAGCCAGGTGATCATGTAAAGATGGGCTTCGATGTTAATAAAGCTCACTTCTTCGATAAAGACACTACAATGGCTATTTACAATTAATAATTTTCTCTCCCCCCTAATTTTTGAAAACAATTCGACATAATCCTCGATGATCAAAAATATTTATAGGTTCGATCTTTTCTCGAAGATTGAACCTATTTTTGTAAAGAAGGTTTAAAAATGAAATTACAAAATAAAGCGATGTTGATAACTTATGCAGATAGTTTAGGTCATAATTTAAAAGATTTATCTTACGTAATGGACCATTATTTTAAAAAGGCGATTGGTGGCATTCACTTATTGCCAATTTTCCCATCAAATGGTGACCGTGGTTTTTCGCCAACACGATATGATGTGGTTGATCCTAAATTTGGCTCTTGGGAAGACGTTGAAAAATTAGGTCAGCAATATTATTTGATGTTTGATTTTATGATCAATCATTTATCCAAGCATTCAGCTTATTTCCAAGATTTTGAGGCTAAGCATGATCAGAGCAAGTATAGTGATTTGTTCTTAAGCTGGGATAAGTTCTGGCCTGCTGGTCGACCAATACAAAAGGATATTGATTTAATTTATAAACGTAAAGCTAAAGCTCCATATCAAGATATTGAATTCAAAGATGGCAGTCATGAAAAGATGTGGAATACTTTTGGCCCCGATCAAATGGATTTGGATGTAAGAACTAAGACCACTCAAGAATTTATTAAGAATAATTTGCAAAATTTGGCTAAGCATGGTGCTAGTCTGATTCGTCTGGACGCTTTTGCTTATGCCATTAAAAAACTAGATACCAATGATTTCTTTGTGGAGCCTGAAATTTGGTCATTGCTTGAAGAGGTAAATGATTATTTGAAAGACACTCCAGCAACGATTTTGCCAGAAATTCATGAGCATTACACTATGCCATTTAAGGTGGCTAAGCATGGCTACTTCATCTATGACTTTGCTTTGCCAATGGTCTTGCTATATTCACTTTATAGCGGTAATAGTACACAATTAGCTAACTGGTTAAAGAAGTGTCCAATGAAGCAATTTACTACGCTAGATACTCATGATGGGTTAGGGGTAGTTGATGCTAAGGATGTCTTGACCGATGAACAGATTGATTATACAACCAAAAAGCTCTATCAAATTGGCGCAAATGTTAAGAAGAAGTATTCAAGTGCTGAATATCATAATTTGGATATCTATCAGATTAATACTACTTATTATTCTGCATTAGGTAATGATGATAAAAAGTACTTCCTTGCTCGGTTATTGCAGATCTTTGCACCAGGTATTCCTCAAATTTATTATGTTGGTTTGCTTGCTGGTGAAAATGATATTAAATTGCTGGAAAAGACTAAAGAAGGTCGAGACATTAATCGTCACTATTACGAATTAGATGAAATCGAAAAACAAGTTCAAAGACCAGTGGTTAAATCATTAATTAAGTTATTAGAATTCCGCAACTCCGTGCCTGCATTTGATTTGAATGGATCAGTTGAGGTAGAAACGCCTAGTGAACATGAAATTGTGATTACTCGAATAAATAAGGATAAGACAGAAGTAGCTAGTGCACATGTAGATCTTAAAAATTTGACTTATCAAGTTAAATATAATGATCAAGTATTTGTATTTTAGACAAAAAAGCCATTGTCTGCTCTTAATGGCATTTTTTGTCTAATTACGATTATATTGGTAAAAAAGATGAAGAAATTTTTTACTGAAAAAATTTAAATTTTCTCTTGACCTTTTTGCCTGATTCTCCTATACTAATATCTGTTGAGTGATTGAGAGGTCATTCAAATAGAACCAATCAAGTAAAAAGGTTTGAAGATTGGGTTATAGCCAAGTGGTAAGGCAATGGTTTTTGGTACCATCATGCGCTGGTTCGAATCCAGCTAACCCAATAAGCAAGATCAGGCAGTGAGCCTGATCTTTTTTGTTTAAAAACAAAAGCCAACCTTAAAATAATCTTAACTATATTAAAAATAAAAAGTACAGTATAATATTTATCAGGGGAAAAACTAGGATGAGAATTTAATATTATTGCAGAGAGAGTCTGCGTTCTCGACTAATTTTTCAAGTACAAGTGAAGCTCCAGAGACGTAAGTCCCTGGGGCTTTTTTCATTAAAATGAATTGAGGGAAGTTTATATGCGAAAAGATTTTAAAGAAAACCTTTTGAACATATTGAATGGTGTGAGTACTGGTGTAGTGATCGCGTTGGTGCCAGGTGCATTAGTTAATGAACTGATGAAGAGCGTCGTGCATACTTGGCCTGGAGCACAAAATATTTTAACAATGACAACATTGATGAGTAGCTTGTTAGCCGTCTTTGCGGGATTGTGCGTGTCATATTTGCTCAAGTTCAACTTAATTCAGTCAGGTTCAATTACAGCGGCTGCGATGATTGCCAGTGGTGCATTTCAAGTGAAAAATGGTCAGATTATTTTGGCTGGTTCTGGGGATGTAATTAACATTGCGCTGACTATTTTCTTTGCGGCATTCTTAGTGAAGTTTTTGACACCAAAATTGGGTAGTTATACTGTGCTTTTGTTGCCGTTGATTGTGGCAGTGATCGCGGGTAGCGTAGGTCAATTCATGTTGCCTTACACAAAGATGATTACTGGTGCGGTAGGTCAGACGATCGGTACTTTGACTAACTTCCAACCACTCGTGATGGGGATGCTCATGGGTATTGCGTTTGCGGCCTTGATTGTGTCACCAATTTCTTCAGTAGGAATTGCTATGGCGATTGGAGTTGAGGGAATCGCCTCTGGTAGTGCTAACTTGGGTATCACTGCATGTGCGTTCACTTTGGCTATTATGAGTAGCAAGGTGAATGGTTTTGGTACGACAATTGCTCACTTCATTGGTACGCCAAAGATTCAGATGGCTAATATGTTGAAGAATCCAAGATTATTTTTACCAGTAATTGCATCCGCTGGAATTGCTGGATTAGTTGGTGCAATTTTTAAAATTAGTGGTACGGCTAATTCTGCTGGTTTTGGTTCAGCGGGTTTAATCGGACCGATGGCAGCATACCAAGAGATGACTGGCGGACCACTGGCAATTGGCTTCATTTTGTTGTTATTTGCGGGGATGCCAATTTTGTTAGGATTTGTCATGAGATATATCTTCATTCAAAAGTTGCAATTCGTTCGTGAAGAGGATCTTGTTATTGAAGATAAGTAAAATGCGTAGACTGATTGTGGGTAAAAGTCAGCGCTTTGTGAAAAAGCTCACAAAATTGTAAAGCTTTGATTTTAATTTGTAACAGTGCGGTAACTACAGCTTAATAGTGGTGAGTTACCCTACTATGTGCAATATGAAGGCAGATTTCTTCATATTGTGTACTCATCTAAAAGCGATTCTTTTGAATCGATAAGGCGCGATGGTATAATATATTCACAAGTAAACAAGAGATATTACTGCTTACTTATATGTATGTTTATACAAAAAAGGAGACCACATTTATGAAAAAGAATAGAAAAATGTTAGGCGTGGCTGCCGCTACTTTGTTGGCTGTTGCTCCAGTTGTAGCTTCAACTGTGCCTGTTAATGCTGCAAGCATTACATTAGGTACTACCACTACTAATATTACTAACAATGCTGGTACTACTAGTACACAAGCTCCAACTGATCGTCCATACTTTACTTTTAATAATCAAGTAATTGATGAAGCAACTACTGCCAATCCAAGTGCTAATGTAGTTCGTACTACTGTTGGTATTTCAAATGGTGAAGAATTATCAAGTGTTACAAAGAAGTTAAATGATCTTGGAATTAGCTTCCATGAAACTAACTCTAAGAGTACCCCTCTTAAATTGAGTGACACTGATGTTAAGAATGCTTTATTACAAAATCAAATTACTACTAAAGAAGTAACTGAAAAGCAAAAAGCTACTAAAGGTAAGAAGACAGTTATTGTTATTCCTTCAAATGTAAGTACATTTAATTTAACTTTAAATGGTACTTCAGGTACTCAAACTGCTACTATTCAAATCCCAGTAGTTGTATCAAATTCAGGTTCATCATCTACGGAAGCAACTGATGCACCAGTATTTAGTTGGACTTTGAATGGTCAAAACCAAACTGCTGGTTTAAATGGTCGTGTATTCCAAGTTGCAGTTAACTCAAACTTTAACCCAACTAACTTTACTGATAGTGAAGGCAATATCGTTGCAATTAGTGCTGTTCAAAACAAGTACAATAACACATATGCTTCAATTACAACTTCAAGTCAAGTTAACACTTCAGAAGCAGGACGTTACTACAATGTAACTTTAACTGCTACTGGTTTAACTGGTAAGAAGACAAATGTTACATACACTGTATTAGTAGCTCCAAGTTCACTTCAAACTTTGCATGCAGAAGCAGGACAAACTACTATTCCAACTTATAACATTTATGGTGATAACGCATTGCCAGGTTCAACCACTTTTAAAGATGGTGAACAAGTTTATGTTGGTGATCAAGCACGTACTGCTGCAGGCGTATCATATTCAAGAGTTTCAACTAAGTCAAAGAATGATGCTAACTCAAGCAATGTTTGGGTAAAGACTTCAGCACTTGTAAAACCAGCTGCTACTGAAAAAGGTGAATCTCACGTTGTTATGGTAGCTTCAAGAGCTTACGACAAGAACGGTAACTACTTAGGCCACATTTACGATACTTACACCAACATTGACATCGTTCCAAACATTGTAACTATCAAGGGTAAGACTTACTACAAGGTAGCTAACAAGGACGAATACGTTCGTGTAACTAACATTACTGGTACTCAACGTAAGTTGCGTCACAATGCCTACATTTACTGGTCATCATACCGTCGTACCCCGGGTACTGGTAAGATGTACAAGGGTCAAACTGTAACTACTTACGGTGCTTCATACAGATTCAAGAATGGCAAGAAGTACTACAGAATTGAAGGTTGCAGAAACAACAACAAGCGTTACATCAAGGCTATAAACTTCTATTAAAAAGTAGAATTTAAATAAACGAAAAAGTCGGTGTAAAAATGCATCGGCTTTTTTGCTGTACAATTAAAGAAATGTATTAAGTAATAAGAGGCAAAGTTATGAGCTTATGGATATTTTTAATTATCTTGATTTATTCTTTTTTGAAAACTACGGTTGAGTATGAAACAGCGACCAGATTATCATTGATCATCATTCCGCTATATTCTGCGATTATGATGATTTTAGGCATAGGTCAAAATTTTACACCTCTAACTATGCTTGTTACGTTGTTCTTGATTTTGTTTGGTATTGCAATAGGACTGTTTCAAACACGCAATGTTAAAGTTAAGATTAGTAATGAAAAAGATAAGCTAGGATTACCTAAAGTTAAAATTAAAAGAGGTGGGCATTACTTAGTTGGTTGGATTATTATCTTCATTCTTGGTATTCTGGTCGAATTGTTCTACGGTGCAGAAATGGATAAAACAGAACTATCAGAAAAACTGATTATTGAAATCTTACGAGATATTTCTAGTATTGTCATGTTCACCAATAAGAGTTCTTGGTTCATTTGGGTACTCAACGTTAGTTCTAGTTGGACTTATGATACATATTTATTATTGGAATATCCTAAGTTGCGGCAATATGTGGTTTTACGTCAAAAGGATTAATTTATTTGCAAAAAAATTGAAAATACCCTTGCATTTTACCTGAATATTAGTTATTATAATTAAGTCAGCTAACGGAGGAGTAGCGAAGTGGCTAAACGCGGCGGTCTGTAAAACCGCTCTCTCTGAGTTCGGCGGTTCGAATCCACCCTCCTCCATTGTTGAACGACAAGTAAAAAGTTCAGCTGGTATTGGGTTATAGCCAAGTGGTAAGGCAATGGTTTTTGGTACCATCATGCGCTGGTTCGAATCCAGCTAACCCAATAGTTCTAAAAGAACACCCAACCCAAAGAAAAAGCATCATATGGTGCTTTTTCTTTTTTGCGTTTTTAGTTAAAACTGTTTGAAATATTTCTAACATAATGTATACTTATAAAATGTTAGCATTATACAAAAAGTAAGTAAAGGAGGAATGGAAGTTAAAAAATTTTAAGCGATTTTTTCCGGATTAATGGTCATAGAAATGGGATTGGTGTTAGCTGCATGTTCCTCTAACAGTGGATTATCTCAAGCTAAGACTCAAACAATGAATACTTACGTCTCAAATGAAATTTCTACTTTAGATTCAAGTAAGTATGGTGATACTACTAGCTCAGAAGTATTACAGAATTCAATGGAAGGTTTGTACCGATTTGATAAAAATAATAAAGCTATTTTAGCTGGAGCTACTAGTGTTAAGCATTCTAAAGATCAACGCGTCTATATGTTTGATTTGCGTAAGAATGCAAAATGGTCTAATGGAGATCCAGTAACTGCAACGGATTATGTAACTGCTTGGCGCAGGACTGTAGATCCAAAAAATTCTTCATTAGATAGTGATAGCTATGCGATTATTAAAAATGGTACTAAAATTACATAAGGTAAGGCACCAGTTAACTCTTTAGGAATTAAGGCGTTAGGTAAATATAAATTACAGATTATTTTGGCTTATCCTATACCATATTTACCAGAAATTTTAGAGGGTGCACAATTTTATCCACAAAATACTAAACTCGTTAAAAAGTTAGGCTCTAAGTATGGAACTAGCAGTAAGAATTTAGTTTATAATGGACCATTTACAGCTACCGGTTGGACTGGCTCCAACTTAAAGTGGGTATATAAAAAGAATCCTAATTTTCATACGCGTATAACGCCAACAAATGGTTACCTTTCATTCAATATTAAAAAGAAAGTAACCGGCAATGTTCATATTCGTCGAGCTATTAGTCAAGCGATCGATAAGCAGCAATTGGTTAAAACTATTTTGCATCAAGGTAAAGCAGCTAATGGTATTGTAGCGTCTGACTTTATTACTGATCAGTCAACTGGTAAAGATTACCGCCAAGATGCAGGTGATTTAGTAACTTATAATCCTGAGAATGCTCGTAAGGAATGGAACTTAGGCAAAAAAGAATTGGGCAAGGAAAAGATTAACCTAGAATTATTAACCTCTGACGTTGATGATTCTAAGCGTGTTGGTGAATTCATTCAAAGTAATTTGATGAAGAATCTTCCAGGTCTTAATTTAACAGTTAAATCGATTCCACTTAAATCACGGTTAGCTAATACCACTAATCATAATTATGATTTTGTCTTTGGTACTTGGCAGCCTAGTTATGAAGATCCGCTTGATTTCTTGACGGTGGGTGGTTTATTTAACCTGCAACCAGATTATCATAATGATAATTTCTGGCATCAAATTAATATGGCTAAAACCACTTATGCTACTAACCCAAAGAAGAGATTACAAGCTTTGATCAATGCCGAAAATCAATTGATCAAGAAGGATGCTTTTGCGGCACCGCTTTATCAAGCTGGTGTATCATACCTACTTAATAAGAAAGTGACTGGTTTCCAATTGTCACCTTACGGTAATGTCGCATATTATTGGAATGTAAAAATTAAATAAGATGTAATTGAGCAAATGCTTCAAAGCGTTTGCTCTTTTGGTGTAAAATATAAAATTGCGCCTTAAAAGAAAAAACAGGTAAAATAGAGGCTGACTTTTGACTAGAAAGGATTATTTATGGCTAGAATAATTAGAGTTGGCGGCTCTAGCAGCGCTACTAGTTGGCATGATGCATTAAATGATTTGCGTGCCGATGATGTATTGATGTTGGGACCCGGATATTATTATTTGCCTAGAGGTCGAGAATTAACCGATATTACAATTAAAGGAACTGGTAGTTTAGCTGAGGATACAACTATTTATGGTAACATCAGCGTTTCGGAAGATAGTCGTTATGTCACATTAGAAAATCTCTGCGTGAATACGACAACAGATAATAATAGTATTTTTGTACCAATAGAAACTAACGGTTACGTTACTTTAAGAAACTGTTGTGTTAAGGGGTATGGTACAGATACGGCAGCTATTGCCATTAATGGTAAAGTGACTCTTGAACTTTATTCAACTAAGATAACTGGTGGATCTGTTTCTATGTACGAAAATGCAGATTTTCGTTTAGAGATGAATGATTCACAAATTGATTATCCATCTGAAAATTATTGTGCTCTAGCTCTTGAAGGGCACGGAACGGCAATTATTAATAATTCTAATATTCGCGGCAGTATCAATACCTTTTTGAAAACAAATGCGGAATTAGATCTTAATAACTCTGAGGTCGATTATGTGTTATTGCACGGCCAAACTTGGATGAATATGCTTAATAGTACTCTTACTGCTAAGGATGATTCATGCCTTTATCTAAGTGATGATTGTTGGAGCAACATCGTTAATAGCAAATTTAACGGTGGGATTTATATCGATAAAAAGACGCATACTATTATCCAAAATTCAACTATTGATCGCATGATCGTAGTTGATGAGGCTAAGGTGACAATGAATAATTCCATTGTGATGGAGCATGCTGATTTTCAAGATAAGAGCAGTTGTGAGGCTACGCGGGTAACCTTTATCGGAAATATGAATTATGAATATTTTTTAGCCTTAAGTGGACATGCTCAATTGAATGGCCATGATTTAATTCTTCATCCTAACCAGGCGGATTTGGCAGTGCAGGATGAAGCTAAATTAAAGACCAACGTCTTAGCTGCGCAAACTGATACATTGAATGTGGAATATAATAAGCGTCCAAACGTTTATATTTTAGGGATGCACTGGACCGCTAAGAAAAAATAATCAGGCAAAATTAACTTAGTGTATGAAATGCAATCTAGACCAATTTAGCATATAATAATAATTGGTATTAAACTTTGGGGGTGTAGTTATGGAAGAACCAATGTACATCAAGATCCACAACCAGATTAAACGCGATATTGAAAACCACGTTTATAAAGTAGGGGACCGAATTCCAGCAGAACGTCAGCTATCAGTGCGCTTTGGCGTTTCACGGATGACTTTGCGCCAAGCAATTAAAACATTGGAAGAAGAAGGAATTCTTGAACGCCGACTAGGTAGCGGGACTTATGTTGCCAGTCAAAAAGTGCAAGAAAAAATGTCTGGTATCATGTCGTTTACTGAAATTACCAAAGCTAATGGCCAAGTACCTTCAAGTAAATTAATTTCCTATCAAGTAGGGAATCCATCTTTATCTGAAAAAGAACGCTTAGCTCTTAAGCAGGATGAAAATGTATTGCGCATGGAAAGAATTCGTTATGCAGATGATATTCCGATTTGTTATGAAGTAGTTACGGTGCCATATTATTTGGTTAAAGACTTTTCTAAAGAAGATATTTCTAGCCATTTGTATGAAACCTTGGAAAAGCGTAGCGGTTTTGAAATTGGCAAAGTAACAGAACACATTTCTGCGGCTATTGCTAATGAACAAGATGCGCGTTTATTGAAGGCTAAGAAGGGCGAACCTTTAATCACTAGACGACAGGTAACTGAACTTTCAAGTGGTCAACCATTTGAATATACACGTGCTCGTTACGTGGCTGAACGATTTGAATTTACTTTTTCTAAGTAGAATTAAAAGGACAAAATAAAAACTCCAATTTCACTCAAAAACTTGAATGGAACTGGAGCTTTTTTTATTTTAGATCTTCTTTGATTTTAGTGGTTGAAATCCCTGGTGTTCTTGGCAAGTAAACAACCTTACAATAAGGCTTTAAGAAGTCAAACTTGCCTTCCCAATCGCTGCCCATTACAAAAGTATCGACATTGTACTTTTTAATATCGTCGATTTTTTGGTCCCAATCTTTTTCAGGGATAACCTCATCAACGTAGCGAATAGCTTCCAAAATATATTTGCGTTCGGGATAAGTATTGTAAGCTTCCTTGTGCTTTTTGAATTCATTAAATTCATCAGTAGAAAGTCCTACAATTAAATAATCGCCTAATTCTTTAGCTCTTTTAAGCAGACGAACATGACCATAGTGAAGCAGGTCAAACGTGCCATAAGTAATTACCTTTTTCATTTTTTCTCCTTTTAACAAAACAATCTTATCATGTTTGAAGAAAAGATAAAACTTGAATATCATACGTGTACTTGCTTATTCCAATGGTAAAATAGATACTAGATGAAGAGACGCGTGAGGTGTGTGGAAATGGATAAAGTTAATATTTTAGGCGTTAATTTTGATAATAAAACTTTTAATCAATTTCAAAATGAATTTATTAGTCGACTGAATGATCACTTATCTACTTTTGTAGTAACTGCTAATCCTGAAATCGTAATGGCAGCTAACGAAAACCCAGAATTCATGAAAATTTTAAAAAATGATACAGATTATATCACTGCGGATGGTATAGGTATTGTTAAGGCGGCTAAGATGATTAAGCAGCCACTACCTGAAAGAGTGACGGGTTATGACTTGTTCACTTGGTTAATGAGTGTGGCTAACGACCGCGGCAGTCGCGTCTACCTGATTGGTGCTAAGCCGGCAGTAATTCATGCTGTGCAAGCTAAGGTAGCTAAAGAATACCCTAATATTAACTTAGTCGGCGCAGAAGATGGCTACTTTAAGGGAGACTTAGATTTAGTGGCTCGTAGAATTCAAAAAACACAACCAGATATGGTCTTCGCAGCGCTAGGTTTTCCTAAGCAAGAAAAACTGCTAGCTATTTTACGTAGAAATGAAACTCCAGCCTTAATGATGGGTGTAGGTGGCAGTTTTGACGTTTTCTCTGGCATGGTCAAAAGAGCACCGGAAATTTTTCAAAAGACGCATCTAGAATGGTTCTATCGTTTGATTACTAATCCATCTCGTTTTAAGCGAATGATGGTATTGCCTAAATTTGTTGTACGCGTTAAGCAATCGAAGAGAGGAAAATAATTAATTGATGAAGGTTTTGCATGTAAATGCTGGTCTTGAAAATGGTGGCGGTTTATCACATATTGTTAATTTATTAACTGAAGCCAAAAATGAAGGTAAAGATTTTGAATTATTGACTTTAGCTGAAGGTCCTGTAGCTCAGGCGGCTCGTGCAAAGGGGATTACTACCCATGTGCTTGGTACTAATAGTCGTTATGATTTGGCTAGTTTACGTAAGTTAACCCAATTTATTAACAATGGACATTATGACATTGTGCATACGCATGGGGCTAGAGCCAACCTTTTTCTTTCTCTAATTTATAAAAAAATCAAAGCAACTTGGTGCATTACTGTGCATTCAGATCCCTACTTGGATTTTGAGGAGCGTGGCATTTTAGGAAAAATTTTCACCAAGCTTAATTTGCGTGCGCTAAGAAAAGCTGATTGTGTTTTTGCAGTCACTAATCGTTTTGCACAGCTGCTCATTAATAAAGTACAAGTGGATAAAAGTAAGGTACATGTAATTTATAATGGTATCTTTTTCCACAGCGATAGTGAGATTCCCGCTAAATATGAGCATACTTATTTCAATATTATTAATGTTGCCCGTACTGAAAAGGTTAAGGGTCAAGAATTGCTTTTAAAAGCTGTTAAAAAACTGGACGACCAACATATTCGTTTGCATATTGCAGGAGATGGTAGTCAGCTTGAGGCTTTAAAGGCTTTGACCAGACAATTAGACATGGCACCGCAAGTAACCTTTCACGGTTTTATGACTCATCATCAGCTTAGCGGCTTATATAAGCGAATTGATTTGGCAGTTCTTACTTCATATTCAGAGAGTTTTCCACTTGTGCTTTTAGAAGCCACAGATAATTTAATCCCAATTTTGTCCACAGATGTTGGGGATATTCACAAGATGATTCCTGGGCCAGAATACGGCTTTATTGCTAAAACCGGTGATATTGATTCGATTGCAAAGGCAATTGGCGAAGCGGTAGATAAGTCAAACAAAGAATTGCGTCAAATTGCCAATAATGAGAAACGTTATGCGGAAGAACACTTTTCTGTAAGAAATCAATTAGAGACAATTCAAAAAGTTTACGACACATTGTCAAAAAACGTCTAAGAAAATCAAGTTCAAAAATAGCAATGTGATAGTATTGGCTGTATAATAATGAAAAATGAAATTTTAATTACAGAAAGGGAAACAATGTTTTACCCAGAATTAGACAAAGACGATTCACTCGCTTTGCATACTGATTTATACGAAATTAATATGATGTATACCTACTTCAAGAAAGGGATTGCCGATCGCAATGCTGTTTTTGAAGCTTTTTATAGAACTGAGCCATTCGGCAACGGTTATGCTGTTTATGCTGGTTTGGAACACATCATTGATTATTTAAAGAATTTAAAGTTTAAAGAAAGCGACCTGCAATATCTGAAAGAGCAGGAAGGCTATGATGATGACTTTATTGATTACTTGCGCAATTTAAAGCTCAAGCTCACCATCCGTTCAATGAAGGAAGGGGAATTGGTATTTGCGAACGAACCAATCCTTCAAGTTGAAGGTCCTCTTGCTCAATGTCAATTAGTTGAAACTGCTATTTTGAACATCATCAACTTCCAAACTTTGCTTGCTACCAAGGCTGCAAGAATTAGATTGGCAGTTAAAGATGATAGTTTGATGGAATTCGGTTCACGTCGTGCCCAAGAAACTGACGCAGCTATCTGGGGTGCACGTGCCGCTTACATCGGTGGTTTTGACTCAACCAGTAACGTTCGTGCCGGTAAATTATTCGGTATTCCAATCACCGGTACTCATGCTCACGCTTTAGTTGAAGCATTCGGCAGTGAATACGAAGCCTTCAAGGCATACGCTGAAACCCACAAGGATTGTGTCTTCTTGGTAGATACTTACGACACTGTTAGAAGTGGTGTGCCTAACGCAATCAAGGTTGCTAACGAAATGGGCGACAAGATCAACTTCTTAGGTGTTCGTATCGACTCCGGCGACATGGCCTACATTTCTAAGCAAGTTCGTAAGGAATTGGACGATGCCGGTTATCCTAATGCTAAGATTTTTGCCTCAAACGATTTGGACGAAAACACCATCACTAACTTGAAGATGCAAGGTGCCAAGATCGATGTTTGGGGTATCGGTACTAAGTTCATTACCGCTTATGACCAACCAGCCCTTGGTGCAGTTTACAAGTTAGTTGCCATGGAAGACGAAATGCACGCAATGCGTGACACCTTGAAGATTTCTTCTAACGCAATCAAGGTATCTACTCCAGGCAAGAAGCAAGTATGGCGTATCAGTGCTAACACTGCTAAGAAAAATGAAGGTGACTGGGTATCTCGCTATGACGAAGACCCACGTAAGTTTGACGCATTGTTCATGTTCCACCCTCAATATACTTACATCAACAAGGTGGTTACTGATTACACTGCTATTCCGCTTTTACACGACATCTTTAAGGAGGGTAAGCTCGTTTACAATCAACCTAGCCTTGATGAAATTAAAAAGTTTGTTGCTGATAATTTGGATGGCTTATGGGATGAATACAAGCGTAGCTTGAACCCACAAGAATATCCAGTTGATTTATCACAAAACTTGTATGAGAGTAAGATGGATCTTATTCAAGATATTCGTCGTAAGATTAGAGAAAGAAGCATTGGTCGATGAGAGAGTTACAAAAAGAAATTATTGCCTATGAACATGTTTTACCTGAAATTGATCCTAAAAAAGAAATCAGACGTTCAATTGATTTTTTAAAGGATTATTTAAAGGCTAATCCATTTTTGAAGTCATATGTGTTGGGCATTTCTGGTGGTCAAGATTCTACTTTAACTGGTAAGCTTTGCCAAATGGCAATTGAAGAAATGCGTGAAGAAACTGGTGATGATTCTTACCAATTTATCGCTGTACGTTTGCCATACGGCGTTCAAGCTGATGCTAGTGATGCTGCAGATGCTGTAGCTTTTCAAAAGCCTGATCAAGATTTAATTGTTAACATCAAGGAACCAGTAGATGCTATGGTGAAAGTAGTTGAAGCTAGTGGCCAAAATATTACTGACTTTAACAAGGGTAATATCAAGGCTCGTCAAAGAATGGTTGTGCAATATGCCATTGCTGGTGCTAACAAGGGCGCCGTAGTTGGTACTGATCATGCTGCTGAAAACTTTAGTGGTTTTTACACCAAATTTGGTGATGGTGCCGCTGACTTAACTCCACTGTTCCGCTTAGACAAGCGCCAAGGCAAGATGCTTTTGAAGGAATTAGGTTGCCCTGCTCATCTTTATGAAAAGGCTCCTACAGCTGACCTTGAAGAAGAAAAGCCAGATTTGCCAGATGAAGTTGCTTTGGGTGTAACTTACAAGGAAATCGATGACTACCTTGAAGGCAAGGAAGTTAGCGATAAAGCAGCTGATCAAATCGAAAAATTATGGAAGAAGAGTGAACACAAGCGTCATTTGCCAGTTACTGTTTTTGATGATTTTTACAAGAAATAATCATTCACTAAAACTTGTTAAAGATTCAAAACTTTCTTATAATGAACTTGATCATAAGGGAGTAACGGCAATTTGCTTGCGGTAAATCCAACAGCCGAAGTAATCACTTCTGGATTTACCTTAATTTGTGAGACTTATGTGCTACAAGCATGTAAGTCTCTTTTTTATTATGAGAAAGGATGAAATAAAATGGCTCGAAAATATTACACAGAGACAATTCCCGATGTCGTTGAGAATTTGAATACCGCCATCGACACTGGCTTGTCTAGTGAAGAAGCCAAAAAGAGATTAACAAAGTATGGTCCGAATTCTCTTGCTTCTAAAAAGAAGAAGAGCATGTTCATGCGCTTTGTTGATCAATTTAAAGATTTTATGATCATTGTTTTGATCATTGCTGCAATTCTTAGTGGGGTAGTTGCCCATGAATGGACAGACGCCGCAATTATCATGATCGTGGTTATTCTGAACGCTGTTTTAGGGGTAATTCAAGAGGCACGTTCTGAAGCTGCGATCGACGCATTAAAGCAGATGGCAACGCCGAGTGCGCATGTGCGGCGAGATAATGCTATTGTACAAATTCCAAGTACAGAACTTGTACCAGGCGATATTGTCTTGCTTGAAGCTGGAGATGTTGTTCCAGCTGATCTGCGGTTAATTAGCGCACATAGCTTAAAAATTGAAGAAGCTGCTTTAACCGGTGAATCGGTTCCTGTTGATAAAAGCGATGAAACTCTTCAAGGTGATGACATTGCCTTGGCTGATCGAATTAACATGGCTTATTCTAGTACCAATGTTACTTATGGTCGCGGTGAAGGGATTGTCGTTGGAACAGGGATGAATACCGAAGTTGGTAAGATCGCCACGATGCTTAACAATGCCGATGAAACCGACACTCCTTTGAAGGAAAACTTGAACCATTTAGGCAAGATCTTGACGATCATGATTTTGGCTATTTGTGTGATTGTGTTTGTTGTCGGGATGTTCACCAAGCAAGGCACGGAGCCAATGAATGCTTTGCTGATTGATATGTTCTTAGTTGCTGTTTCACTTGCCGTAGCTGCTATTCCAGAAGGACTTCCAGCAATTGTTACGATTATTTTGGCTTTAGGTACGCAAACAATGGCCAAACACAAGGCTATCGTCAGAAAATTGCCAGCTGTTGAAACTTTAGGTGCTACTGACATTATTTGTTCAGATAAGACTGGTACTTTGACCCAAAACCGGATGACTGTCGAAAAGATTTTTTATCGCGGCAGTTTGCATGATGATAATGATGAAATCGAGGAGGACAATCCGGCCTTATTATCAATGGTCTTGGCCAATGACACCAAGATTGAAAATGGTGGGGACTTGCTAGGTGATCCTACCGAAACGGCTTTGATTCAATATGCTTTTGATCAAAACATTAATGTTCATGACTTGCTTGAAGAACACAAGAGAGTGCAAGAAGTACCATTTGATTCAGAACGTAAGTTAATGAGTACCGTTAATAAGTATGGCGATAAGTTCTTTGTTGCCGTTAAGGGTGCTCCTGATGAATTACTTAAGCGCGTAACTTCGGTCAAAATTAATGGTGAAATTTCACCAATTACTGCAGAGCAAAAACAAGATATTTTACAAACTAACAAAGATATGGCTAAAAAAGCCTTGCGTGTCTTGGGCCTAGCTTACAAGATAGTTGATCAGACTTACGATGATCCAAGTACTGATAACGTGGAACAGGATTTAATTTTTGCAGGACTTGTTGGCATGATTGATCCAGAACGGCATGAAGCAAAAGCTGCCGTAGCCGAAGCTCACAGTGCTGGTATTAGAACCGTTATGATTACTGGTGACCACCAAGTAACGGCTCAAGCGATTGCGGAAAGATTGGGGATCTTAGAGCCAGGACATGACGAACGTGTTTTGACTGGTGCACAGCTTGATCAATTAAGCGATGATTACTTTACTAAGCATGTTGGTGACTATAACGTTTATGCTCGTGTGTCGCCAGAGCACAAAGTAAGAATTGTGAAGGCATGGCAGGTAAATGATAAGATCGTTGCCATGACTGGTGACGGTGTTAACGACGCTCCAAGTTTAAAGCAAGCTGATATCGGGATCGGTATGGGAATTACCGGTACTGAAGTGTCTAAAGGTGCTGCCGATATGGTCTTAGCCGATGATAACTTTGCGACAATTGTTGAAGCAGTTAAGCAAGGACGCAAAGTCTTTAGCAATATTCAAAAGGCGATCCTTTACTTAATGAGTTGTAACGTCGGTGAAGTGTTAACTGTCTTTATGATGACGATGCTGGGCTGGGATATCTTAGCCCCAGTGCAACTTCTTTGGATTAACTTGGTTACTGATACCTTGCCAGCCATTGCATTAGGTGTGGAGCCGGTTGAAGATGGCATCATGAAGCGTAAGCCTCGTGGTAAAAAGTCTAACTTCTTTAGCGGCGGTGTAGCTAGCTCAATTATTTATCAAGGTATTTTGGAAGGAATCCTAGTGTTAGGTGCTTACCAGTTTGGTCTGCATGTTGGTCCACATATTGATAATCCAGCTTTGCAGCATGGGGATGCTTTAACCATGGCTTTCTTGACTTTAGGCTTGATCCAATTGTTCCATGCAATTAATTCAAAGTACTTACACCAATCTATTTTTAGAAGACATACCTTTTCTAACAAATGGTTCAATGGTGCGATCATCATCTCTGCTTTAGTGATGTCAGCCGTTGAGTTGCCGTTTATGACTAGATTCTTTGATGTCACTGAACTTAATGGTGCACAATGGGCAGTCGTATTAATAGCTGGACTTTGCATGATTTTGATCGTGGAAATCATTAAATTCTTTGAAAGAAGAGCCGGCAAAAGATAAAGTTTAGCAAAATAAACGAAAAAAGCTTGAGTAAACTCAGGCTTTTTTTGTATGCTTAAATCAGATTATTTTGAGGAAGTTATCAGATGAAAAGTTTTTTATTCCGCCTATATTTAGCATTGATGAAATTTAGAGCGCATTTTACGACGATGGAAAATAATAATATCGTTATCTTAAATGGCTCAGGTCGGTCAGGTTCAAATGGCTATGCCTTTTATAAATGGCTATTGCTTAATCATCCCGAATATAACGTCAGCTTGATTGAACCATGGCCATCATCTCACTTGAAATGGGAAGCTTGGCAAAAGATCGGTGCGGCGCGTTACGTCATTACAACGCACCAACCATTTAAAGTACGCAAGCATCAAATTAACGTTCAGCTTTGGCACGGTGTTCCACTTAAGCGGATGGGGATCATGGCGAACAATACGCGCTATCGTGATAATAAGCGTAATGAAAAATTGTGGCATAAGAATGCAGATATCGTCGCTTCAAGTTCAGATTTGTATGAGACGCTCATGAGCGCCTGTATGGCGATCGAAACTGAAAAGTACCATAAGTTAGGCTTTCCTCGTCTAGATCTACTAGATAAGCCTGTTATTAGCAAAGAGCAATTATTAAAAGATTTGTTTAACACTACTGATTCAGAAGCACAGATCGGGATTTACATGCCTACGTTTAGGTATGAGTTAGAAGATAAGACGATTATGGATAAAATCAAAGAAGGTAACTTTTTTGCATTTGAAGACTTCGATGGGGAAAAATTAAACACCGAATTAGCTAAGCGACATCAATACTTAATTGTGAAATTGCATCCCTACGAAATGCGCTTATTCGCTAACTTCAAGAGTAATTATTCCAACATTGCCTTTTTAAACAATGATTACTTATTTGACCACAATTATGATTTGTATGAACTCTTGGGCGATACCGATTTCTTGATGACTGATTTTTCATCGATTTATTTCGATTATCTGCATCTTAATAAACCGATTGTCTTTGTCACTAACTTCTTACAGCAATATAAAAAGACGCGTGGACTTCTGCTTAGTCCGTATGATGAAATTACACCGGGTATTTGCGTTAATTCAGAAGCGGAATTAATCAATAATTTGGATCATCTTGATAATCAACAAATTGTCAATCGGCGTCTTTACTGGCTGCATTTAACCAGTGAGGCTAAGGGTGATTCATACTGTCAAAATGTCTTTGAATATATGACTCAAGAATATCGAGGTTAAGGTATTGCGTAAAACATTTTTAAATATCTTATATAATGCGGTTTATCAGATCTTTATCGTTTTAGTACCGCTGATTACAGTACCCTATCTTTCAAGGGTATTAGGACCAAAAACTTACGGAATCTACAGTAGTGTTAATAACACAGTCCAATTTTTGATGATCTTTTGTATTTTGTCAGTTTCTTATGTGGGGATGCGGACGATTTCAAAAACACGGACGTATGGTACACCTGAAGATTTAACTAAAGCATTTTGGGGATTATGGTATTTCCAGGGGATTGCTGGGATTATTACTATTGCTTTTACTGTTTTTATTACTACAGTATTCCATATTCAATATTGGTTTTATCTATTATTAATGGTGCCATATTTGATTTCTGCACAAGTGGATATCTCATGGTTCTTCCAAGGGTTAGCCGACTTCGGCCGAGTTGTTTTGAAAAATACTTGTGTAAAACTAGTCAGCGTTGTATTGATCTTATTATGGGTAAAATCACCAGCAGACTTGTGGAAGTATTTGTTAATCATGTCGGTTTCGACTATGCTTGGGTCCTTTGTCTTTTGGTTTGACATTCACCGTTATGTAGGCAAGCCAGTCGCTCATTTTTATAAGTTCAAAAAGACGGCAATTGCGATTGGTACGCTAATGATTCCGCAGATTGCGACCCAAATTTATACATCGTTAGATAAACCAATTTTGGGGCTTTTTTCAAGTTCAACCCAGGTTTCTTTTTATGATAATTCGCAAAGAATCTCAAACATGATCTTAGGCGTAATCACTAGTATTTCGCTTGTTATCATGCCGAAGATGGCCAGTGAAGGAAAAGAAGCACAAAAGGTAGTGATGAAGAAGTCCCTAGAAGCCACGGTAATGTTGGGGACATTATTTGCAGTAATCATTATGGCTAATACTAAACAATTCGTGCCATTCTTTTTCGGAAATCAATATATTCCAATGACACCGTTGATGTTTTGGTTTACCTTAACCATTATCATGATTCCAACCGGTGGGGTTTTTGCTAATCAGTTTGCTCTGGCTAATAGTCGGGACCGTGATTATGCTTTTCCGGTCGTAATTGGAGCGATTTTAGAAATTGTTTTAAGTTACGTGCTAGACCGTCCATATGGTGCGATGGGAGCAATGATCGCCATTTTAATTACTGAATTTGTTGTGTTGATACTTAGACTGTGGGTAGTACGCGATGGCTATCAATTTACATATGTCTTTCATGATGTGCCTAAATATATTGCAATTGCTTTGATTACCTTAGCTGCAGGGATGCTGATGCCTAACTTTATTTCATCTGCATTTTTCAATATGGCAGTTAAATCAATTATCATGCTCGTAATTTATTTGGGCTTGATGTTCCTGTTTAAGTTGGACTTTAACGAAGATATTGTTAAACTGCTCAAGAATTTCTTTAAACGAGGTTAAAAATGATACCAAAAATAATTCATTATGTTTGGGTAGGTCATAATCCTAAGTCAAAAATAATTAAAGAATGTATTGCGACCTGGAAGAAAAATCTGCCTGCTTATCAATTCATTGAATGGAATGAAGATAATTTTGACATGCATGAAAATAAATATATTGAGCAGGCCTATCAGGCTAAAAAATGGGCCTTTGTTTCTGACTATATTCGTGCACGGGCAATTTATGAGCAGGGTGGTATTTATTTGGATACCGATGTGCGCGTAATTGATGATCTAACTCCTTTGTTAAAAGATCAGGCTTTTATTGGCTTTGAGAACAAAGATTATCTCTCAGCCGCAATTTTTGGTGCAGAGAAAAAGCATCCCTTCATGCAAGATATTTTAGATTATTATCAAGATCGCAGTTTTGAATTCGATTCTCATAATCAAATGGCAGGAGTCAACAGCATTTCGGTTACTGACATCTTGATAGATAAATATGGTCTAAAAATTGGTAATAAAGAACAAATGCTTAAAGAGGGCATTCATGTTTATCCAGACGGCGTATTGTGCAATCCTTCCAAAGATTCCAAGTCTATCCATCTTTTTACAGGGACTTGGATGAACGGCAAGCATTCTTTTAAGCATAAGATCGTAACGGATTTAAAACGTCATATCAATACTCCAAAACAGGCTGGGCGATATGCTAAATGGATTCGGTAGAATTACAAAATTTAATAGAGCAAATTTCTCTGCAATGTTTTAATAGACCATTTTTGCATCAGATAAAAATCAATCGCCGAATGACGACAACAGGTGGACGTTACCACCTTGATGATCATCATATTGAAATTAATGCGCATTTTTTAGCGCCACAATATCATGAATATTTGGTAGGCATTATTAAGCATGAATTGTGTCACTATCACTTGCATTTATTGCATCGTGGTTATCATCATCGCGATCGTGATTTTAAAATTTTGCTCCAAAAAGTAGGTGGCAGTCGCTATGCACCCGATATAGGCTTGCGTCGGCGTAAAAAATTTAATTATATTTATGTCTGTGAAAATTGCGGCTTGCATTATCCGCGTATGCGCCGAATTAATACTAGAAGGTATAGATGCGGTAAATGCAAGAGGCAGCTGCGTTTAGAGCAAAATTTTAAAGTTTCTAATAAATAAATTTAAATTATTTTCAATTTTCCCTTGCACATCTCTTAGATTTAGTCTATTATAGTTGATGTGCCGCGGGCGTGGCGGAATGGCAGACGCGCAAGACTAAGGATCTTGTGATCGCTTTAGATCGTGGAAGTTCGAGTCTTCTCGCCCGCACTAATTAAGAAGTCGCAGTGAGCGACTTCTTTTTTTTACACAAAAATAGGTTATACTTTACTTAATGAATTAAAGGAAATAAGTATTATGGCAAAAAAGCGTAAGTCAAGGATACCTAAAAGCGTAAAGACCGTTGTACGTGTGTTTATCATTTTGTTTATTTTGTTAGTGGCATATGTAGGTTTTCATTACTACAGAAGATATGCAATTCAATCTGAACAAATTAGACAAGCACAACTGCAGCGTGAACAAGAAGCCGCAAAATTATTACGGCAAAAGAAAGCATTTATTAAAAAGATTGGGCCGATTGCCCGTGAAGTAGATAAATCATACGATTTATTACCAAGTATTACTGTTGCCCAAGCTTGTCTTGAAAGTAATTACGGGCAAAGCGATTTATCACAAAAATATAATAATTTATTTGGAGTGAAGGGAACTAATCCTAATACTTCTGCGGTGATGACAACTAAGGAATATGTTAAGGGCAAGTGGATCACTGTTAAGGCACGCTTTCAAATTTATGATTCATATGAGGCATCGATTAGAGCCCATGCGCGTCTATTCCAAAATGGAACGACTTGGAATCATCAACAATATAAGCATGTCTTAGCTTCTAAAGACTATAAGACTCAGGCGAAGGCTTTGGTTACTGATGGCTACGCTACCGATCCTGATTATGCGGATAAATTGATTAATTTGATTGAACAATTTGATTTGGAAAAATATGATAAGTAAAAGTAAAGCAGCAAAATGAATGCTGCTTTTTTTGGTATAATATTCGAGTTGCATTAGTAAATTTATTTTTTGTGAAGGGGACAATAATGAGCGAAAAATCTATCTTAGCCGGTTTGAATCCGCAACAGAAAAAAGCGGTTGAAACTACAGAAGGACCACTGTTGGTCGTTGCTGGGGCAGGTTCTGGTAAAACTTCTGTTTTAACTAGACGAATAGCCTACTTAGTTGAAGAAAATCAAGTTGCACCATGGAATATTTTAGCCATTACCTTCACCAATAAGGCGGCTAATGAAATGCGTGAGCGTGAACAAAAATTGCTAGGGCCAGCCGCTCAAAATATTTGGATGTCGACTTTCCACGCCCTTTGTGTTCGAATTTTGCGTAGAGACGCTGATAAGATTGGCTATAGTCATAACTTTTCTATTGCGGATTCTGCAGAACAATTGACTTTGGTAAAACATATTGAAAAGGATTTGAACATTAATCCTAAGATGTACGATCCACGTGGAATTTTGTCTGCTATTTCTAATGGAAAGAACGACTTGCTTGATCCTAAGGCTTTTGCTGCAAGTGCTAGTTCACCTTTTGATAAAATGGCAGCTAAGGTATATGAAGAATATCAAAGAAGACTGCGCCGTGATCAAATTATGGACTTTGACGATTTGATTATGCAGACTTTGGTTTTATTTAAAAAAGATCCAGATACTCTTCATTATTATCAAAATAAGTTCCGTTACATTTTGGTAGATGAATATCAGGATACTAACCAAGCTCAGTATGAACTCTGTCATGCATTAGCTGCACAATATAAAAATATTTGTGTAGTTGGGGATGCTGATCAGTCAATCTATGGCTGGCGTGGTGCTAACATGGAAAACATCATGAATTTTGAGCAAGATTACAAAACTGATGGAGTTAGAACCGTTAAGCTAGAACAGAATTACCGTTCAACTGGTCATATCTTATCAGCCGCAAACTCAGTGATTAAAAATAATCAGAACCGTAAGGCAAAGAATTTATGGACTGATCAAGGCGAGGGCGCCAAGGTTACTTATTATCAAGCCCAAAGTGGTGATGATGAAGCCCACTACATTATTTCAAAAATTAAGGAAGAAGTAGAAGCTAAAAAACGCACCTATAAAGATTTTGCCATTCTTTATCGAACTAACGCCCAATCTCGTACAGTCGAAGAAGCTTTTGTTAAATCTAATATTCCTTATCAAATCGTGGGAGGTCACAAATTCTACGACCGTAAAGAAATTAAAGATATTATGGCTTACTTGAAGTTGGTTGCAAATCCTGCGGATACAATGAGTATGAATCGTATTATCAATGTACCTAAGCGTGGTATTGGTGCAGCGACTGTTGATAAGTTGTTGGCATTTGCGGATGAAAATCACTATAGCGCCTTAGACGCGATGGATCATGTGGCAGAAAGTCCAATTAATACCAGAGCTGCTAAAAAGTTAAGCGATTTTGGCACAAAATTGAGGGATGCAATAGCTTATGCACAAACGCATGGCGTAACTGGTTTAACTGAAAAGATCTTGTCTGACTTTGAATATACTGATGCTTTAAGAGCAGAAAATACTATTGAAGCTGAAACTAGATTAGAGAACTTGGATGAATTCTTATCAGTTACTAAGCGTTTTGATGATCATTATGAACCCGATGAAGATGAATCAAATCCGTTGAGTGACTTCTTGGCAGAAGTTTCATTATTGAGTGATCAGGATGATTTAGATGAAGATGATAATCAAGTTGCTTTAATGACCTTGCATGCTGCTAAAGGTCTAGAATTCCCAGTTGTTTTCTTGGTCGGCATGGAAGATGGGTTGTTCCCATTGCAGCGAGCAATGATGGATGATAATGAACTTGAAGAAGAGCGCCGTTTAGCTTATGTAGGAATTACTAGAGCTAAGAAGGAACTTTATTTGACTAATGCATATTCACGGATGATGTACGGTCGTATGCAAAATAATCCACCTTCAAGATTTTTGGATGAAATTGACCCTAAAGATTTGCAAAAAGAAGAAAGCAATCAACTTCAAAGTAGCTTTATTGAATCTAATTTTCAATCACAACCTGCACCATTTGCGCGTAAAGCTGAACGAGCTCGTGCCCAAGTTTATACTGCTAAAAAGGCTTCTGGTGCTGTAGGTGCCGAAAAGAAAGGCTGGAGTGTTGGCGATCAAGTTGAACATAAAGCTTGGGGCCGCGGTGTTGTAACCAAAGTCAATGGCACAGGGGAAGATATGGAATTAGATATTGCCTTCCCAGATAAAGGAATTAAGCGTCTTCTAGCAGCTTTTGCGCCTATTAAGAAGGTATAATAAAGATAAAAATAAAAGGATTTTTAATCAGGAGGTAAAAATGGCTAAGATTACTCTTGATGAAGCTAAAAAAGAAGCAGCTTCTCTTAGAACCCAGCTAGATGAATGGGCCGATGCGTATTACTCTAAAGATGCGCCTGAAGTTGAAGACAATGTTTATGATCAAAATTACAACCGTTTGCTTGAATTAGAAAAAACTTTCCCTGAAATTGTTACGCCTGATTCAATCACTCAGCGTGTAGGTGGAGAAATCGATAGTGATTTTACAAAGGTTAACCACCCAATTCCTATGCTTTCAATGGGGGATGTTTTTTCTAAGGAAGAACTTAAGGAATTTGACCAACGAATGCAAAAGCTGGTTGGTCACCCCGTGGAATATAATGTCGAATTAAAGATCGATGGCTTATCTTTATCACTTGAATATCAAGATGGTAAATTGGTTCGTGCATCGACTCGAGGCAATGGTTATGTTGGTGAAGATGTAACGGCTAATGCACGTTATATTGCGGATATTCCTCAAGTTTTACCAGAACCTTTAACTACTGAGGTTCGTGGCGAATGTTATATGGGAAAAGAAGCTTTTGCCAAGTTAAACCAAGAGCGTGAAGAAGAAGGCTTGAGCGTTTTTGCAAATCCACGTAATGCGGCTGCTGGCTCACTTCGTCAGCTTGATCCTAAGGTTACTAAGAAACGTCAACTAAGTACTTTTATTTATACATGGGTTAATCCACCGCGCGAGATTACCAGTCAGCACCAAGCGATTGAACGCATGCATGAATTAGGTTTTCATACTAATGAAACAGGTCGCAAATTAGCTAACCTTGATGAAGTGTTTAATTTTATCGACGAATACACGGCTAAACGTAATAGTCTAACATATGGTATTGATGGAATTGTTCTAAAAGTTGATGATTTAAGTCTTGAACAGCAATTAGGAAATACCGTGAAGGTGCCACGCTGGGAGATTGCTTATAAGTTTCCACCAGAAGAGCAAGAAACGATCGTGCGTGATATCGTTTGGACAGTTGGCCGAACCGGTGTTGTAACGCCAACGGCAGTCATGGATCCTGTCCAACTGGCAGGGACAACCGTTGCAAGGGCTTCACTGCACAATCCAGATTATTTGAATGAAAAAGGCGTTCGGATTGGTGATACCGTTAAGCTTCATAAAGCCGGCGATATTATCCCTGAGATTTCTGAAGTGGTTTTATCAAAGAGACCAGCAGATTCTGTGCCTTATGAAATTCCTACTACTTGTCCGTCCTGCGGGCAAAAATTAGTCCACTTAGAAGATGAAGTAGCCTTGCGTTGCATTAATCCATCTTGTCCAGCTCAAGTGGAAGAAGGCATTACTCACTTTGCTTCTCGTACTGCCATGAATATTGCAGGTTTAGGTCCTAAAATTGTTAAGCAGTTGATTGCTAAGGACTTAGTGCATAATGTAGCTGATCTTTATCATTTAACAAATGAAGATCTTGCCCAACTTGATCACTTTAAAGAAAAATCCATCAATAATTTGTTAACGGCAATTAATAATTCCAAAAATAATTCTGTTGAATTATTGATTACTGGTTTAGGAATTGACCATGTTGGAGCTAAGGCAGCCCGCTTAATTGCGCAAAAGTTTAAAAATCTAGCAAAGATTATGTCACTAGGGGTGCAAGATATTGCTTCAATCGATACAATAGGCATGACGATTGCAGAATCAATGACAACATATTTTGCTCAACCTGAAGCACAAAAATTAATTGAAGAATTAAAAGAAAGCGGACTTAATATGGAATACTTAGGTGCAGATGAACCAGAAGCAGCACCAGATAATCCATTTAAAGATAAAATCGTTGTTTTAACAGGTAAATTAGAGCATTATACAAGAAGTGAATTTACCAAGAAATTGCAGGCTTTAGGTGCTAAGGTCACAGGATCTGTATCGCGTAAAACTGATTACGTAATTTATGGAAAAGATGCTGGATCTAAGTATAATAAAGCTGAGCAACTGGGAGTACCACTTCTGACTGAAGAAGAGGCAATCGCACAAATTGAATAAAGGACAATTATTGTGAAAAAATATTTGCAGATTATAGCTTTAGCTGGGGCAATGCTCACTCTGAGTGGTTGTGGTAAATTAAAAGATTCAAGTTTAGCAAATAATGCCACTACTACTTCAACAGCTAAAAAGAAAAGTTATCAAACAACCAATACAGGTAAAAATGGCTACACCGTTTTAATGAAAAATGGTCGCTATGTAATTAGTCCAATTGCTGGTTTAACCGCAACTGATAATGATAATTCAGTTGATACGCGTGAATTAGAGCGTGGCTTAATCCAGATTTCTAAAAATCAATTTTCACCTAACCAATATGTGTTCCAAGAAGGACAATACTTAGATACTTCAACAGTGACAGATTGGCTGATTAGAAAGTCTAAGAGCAATCCAAAGGGCTTGAATCCAGCTGATAATGGTAAAAATGGTCCTGATACTCGTAATCCAATTTATTTGGAAGAAATTGTAGAGCAAGACTATTTAACTGGTTCAGGTTCAAAGTATCAACTTGGTGGAATGAGCTTAGGTTTAGCAATGAATTCTGTTGACTATTACCAAAAAAAGCGTGATGGTGCAGAATTTAAGACTGAAATTTCAAGAGCTGAACAAAAGGCTCAAGGTGAAAAAATTGCTAATGAAATTGTAGCTCGTTTGCGTAAGAAGAAGGCTTTGAAGAATATTCCAATTACCATTGGATTGTTCTCAAAGACAGAAAAAGATTCATTAGTTGGCGGAACTTACTTTGCTTACGGGACAGCGGCCGCTAATAGTAGTAAAATAACTAAATGGAAATCCGTGTCGGAAAAAATGCAAGTTTTACCGACAACTGGTAATGAAAAAGCAATTAATAGTGATGATGCATCTCACTTTAATGATTTTAAGGCAGCTATTCAAAATTACTTCCCTAATATTAGTGGAGTAACAGCAACTTTGCGTTATGATAATGGCAAGCTTGCTCAAGAAAATATTTCAATTACCACACAATTTTATGGTTATGAGCAAATTCAGAGTTTTACTCGTTTAGTTTTGTCATCGGCAAAGAAATATCTGTCTAATAATGTTCCAATTGAAATTAAAATTGGATCGGTTGATGATGTGCAAGCATTAATTGCTAAGGAAACCGGCGACAGTGATTATCAAGTCCATGTATATGGCGGCGAATAGGAGGTATTTGCGTGGAAATCACAAAAGATACCATTAAACACGTTGCGACTCTTTCGCGACTTGCGTTTAATGAAGAGGAATTAGATAAATTTACAGATCAAATGGGATCAATTATCAACATGGCAGATCAACTTAGTGAAGTTGATACTGAAGGCGTTGAAGAAACTGTTCAAGTTGTTGATCGTGATACTGTATTTAGAGAAGATAAACCTGAACACTGGCAAGGACAAAACAGAGAAACATTAATGGCTAATGTTCCTGAAAAGGCTAACGGCTACATTAAGGTTCCTGTAATTATTAATAAGGATGAGGACGAGTAATGAATTACTTAAACGAAAATATTGATTCATTAAATAAAAAGCTTGCCAGCGGTGACTTGTCAGCAGATAAGTTGGCTCAAGATACTGTGGCAAACATTAAAGATACAGATAAGAAGTTAAATGCTTGGATTACTGTAGTAGATGATGCAAAGCCTGCAGAAAACCTTGATTTTTCAAAGAGTAAATTAGCAGGTATTCCAATTGCCATTAAGGACAACATTATTACTAATGGTATTAAGACTACTGCAGCAAGTCATATGTTGTACAATTACATGCCAATGTATGATGCAACAGTTGTTTCTAAGCTTAAGAAGGCTGGAGCAACCTTTGTTGGTAAGACCAACATGGATGAATTTGCTATGGGTTCTTCAACTGAACACTCATACTATGGTGCAACCCATAACCCATGGAACTTAGATAAGGTTCCTGGTGGTTCATCCGGTGGTTCTGCAGCAGCAGTTGCTGGTGGTCAAGTTGTAGCAGCTCTTGGTTCAGATACTGGTGGTTCAATTCGTCAACCAGCTGCATTCAATGGTATTTTTGGTATTAAGCCAACTTATGGCCGTGTATCTCGTTGGGGTCTTATCGCATTTGGTTCTTCACTTGATCAAATTGGTGTAATGACTAAGCGCGTTAAGGATTCAGCAGAAGTACTTAATGTAATTGCAGGTGGCGATGAACACGATTCAACTGTTTCAACTCGTGAAGTTCCTGACTTTACCAAGTTTATTGGCCAAGATGTTAAGGGTCTTCGCGTAGCCGTTCCTAAGGAATACATGGAAGCAGTTAGTGGTGAAATGCGTGAAGTTATCCAAAAGCAAATTGATGCTTTAAAGGATGCCGGTGCAATCATCAATGAAGTATCATTGCCACATACTAAGTACGTTGTGCCAGACTACTACATCATCGCTTCAAGTGAAGCTTCATCAAACCTTCAAAGATACGATGGTATTCGTTACGGTTATCGTGCAGAAGACACTAAGAACTTGCTTGATGTTTACGTTAAATCACGTTCTGAAGGTTTTGGTGCAGAAGTTAAGCGTCGTATCATGCTTGGTTCATTTGCACTTTCAGCTGGTTCATACGATAGATTCTTTAGACAAGCTGCTAAAGTTAGAACATTAATCTGCAACGACTTCGATAAGATCTTTGCTGAAAACGACGTAATCGTTGGTCCAACAACTACTGAACCTGCATTTGATATTGGCAGTGAAATTTCTGACCCAATTAAGATGTACAACAACGATATTTTGACTATTTCTGCCAACTTAGCAGGTATTCCTGCAGCTAGTGTTCCAGCTGGTTTAGTTGATGGTATGCCTGTCGGCTTACAAGTTATGGCTAAGCGTTTTGATGAAGGTAATGTCTTCAAGACTGCTGACTTTATTGAACGCACAAATAAGTTTTATGAAAAAACACCAACTGGAATGGAGGATTAATTGAATGAATTTTAAATCGACTATCGGACTTGAAGTCCACTTCGAATTAAAGACAAAGAGTAAGATTTTCTCTCCTTCACCAGTAACTTACGGTGCTGAACAAAACACGGAGACGAATGTTATTGACTGGGCTATGCCTGGTACCTTGCCAATGGTTAACAAGAACGTATACCGTTTAGGTATTATGGTTGCCATTGCAACTCATGCTCACATTTTGCCAACTACTCACTTTGACCGTAAGAACTACTTCTATCCTGATAACCCAAAGGCTTACCAGATTACTCAATTCTTCCAACCACTTGCTCGTGATGGTTACATTGAAGTAGAAGTTCGTGGTAAGAAGAAGAGAATCGGTATTCATGAAATGCACATCGAAGAAGATGCCGGTAAGAACACTCACGGAACTAACGGCTTCTCATACGTTGACTTAAACCGTCAAGGTGTTCCACTTCTTGAAGTTGTTTCTGAACCTGATATGGAAGACCCAGAAGAAGCTTACGCTTACCTTGAAAAGTTACGTAAGATTGTTCAATTTACTGGTGCTTCTGACGTTAAGATGGAAGAAGGTTCAATGCGTGTTGATACCAACATTTCTATTCGTCCAGCTGGACAAAAGGAACTTGGTACCAAGGTCGAAATGAAGAACTTGAACTCATTTGATCACGTTCGTCGTTCACTTGCATACGAAGAAAAGCGTCAAGAACAAGTTCTTCTTGCTGGTGGTCACATCCAACTTTCAACCCGTCGTTTCGATGAAGCAACTGGTAAGACTGTTTTGGAACGTGTTAAGGAAGGCGCATCAGATTACCGTTACTTCCCAGAACCAGATATTGCTCCTGATCACATTAGCCAAGAATGGATCGATCAAATTGCTAAGGAACTTCCAAAGAGCCCATTTGATCGTTACGATGACTATGTTAACAAGTTTGGTTTGAAGCCATACGATGCAAATGTTTTGCTTCAAACTAAGGAAAGCTCAGACTTCTTCGATGCTGCTGTAGCTGCTGGTGCCGATCCAACACTTGCTGCTAACTGGATGAACACTCAAGTAAATGGTTACTTGAACGATCACCGTGTAAGCTTGAATGACATTAAGCTTACTCCAGAACACTTAGCAGAAATGATCAAGTTGATCAAAGATGGTACTATTTCATCTAAGATCGCTAAGAAGGTCTTTGCTGAAACTATTGCCAATGGTACTGATCCTAAGAAGTATGTTGAAGACAACGGCATGGTTCAATTGTCAGATACTTCAGTTTTGGCTCCAATGGTTAAGAAGGTTGTTGATGATAACCCTCAATCAGTTGAAGACTTTAAGAATGGTAAAGATCGTGCAATTGGTTTCTTAGTTGGTCAAATCATGAAGCAAACTCGTGGTAAGGCTAACCCTAAGATGGTTAACAAGTTGCTTAACCAAGAATTGCAAAATCGTTAATTTTTAGAACGTTAAGGTAGTAATTATGACTAGTAAAGCAAGATTAATTTATAATCCTGTATCCGGTCACGAGCAAATGCCCAAAAATGTGGCCGATATTTTAGATGTATTAGAGCAAGCTGGCTACGAGGCTAGTGCGTTTAGAACTACACCTGAAGAAAATAGTGCTCGTAATGAAGCTACTCGTGCTGCAAAGGAAGGCTTTGACCTGATTGTAGCTGCTGGTGGAGACGGTACGATCAATGAGGTAGTTAACGGAATTGCATTTTTAGAGCATAGACCTAAGATGGCAATTATTCCTGCTGGTACTACTAATGATTATGCACGTGCATTAGCCATTCCACGTGATAATATTCCAGATGCAGCGAAAGTTATTCTGAAAAATAAAACACGGAAAATGGATATCGGTAAAGCAGTTTTTGGCAATCAAACTCAATATTTTGTAAATATTGCTGCCAGCGGTTCTTTAACAGAATTAACGTATGGTGTGCCATCTGAAGTTAAATCAGCTTTAGGGTATGCTGCATACTTAATCAAGGGTGCAGAAATGTTGCCTCGCTTGACAGAGAACGAAATGCGCTTGACTTACGATGATGGCGTATATGAAGGCAAGCTCTCCATGTTCTTACTTGGAATGACCAATTCAATTGGTGGCTTTGAACAAGTTATGCCAGATGCACAACTTAGTGATGGCTTATTCCAGTTAATTGTGGTTAAGCCCTCTGACCCTGTCAGCATGATGAAGCTGATGGCTTTAGCCTTGAATGGTAAGCACGTTGATGATCCTAATATTATTTATACCAAGACGCGTAGCTTAAAGGCCGAGCTGATCGGTAAGAGTGCAGGACAAGATTTGCCAGTTAACCTTGATGGTGAAATTGGTGGTTATTGCCCAGTAGAATTTGATAATTTACAACAACGCATTGAATTTTACGTTGGTAAATAAAAGTTAAAATTATAAAAATAAATGGAGCTTAGCTAATTGCGCTAAGCTCCATTTTTAGGTGAAAAATGTTTAAACTGCATAAAGTGTTCGATAGTCGACATTATCGAAGGCTATCATCAGTTCAGAAGGAAGAATTAAAAGAAGCAAGGGAGAAAGTGCGTCAGGCGCAGCAAAAAGAGCCTGAAAGATTGCGAGAACATCTTGAAACTTTTAATGATGCAGTAATTGCAATCATTATTACGATTATTGTTTTGCAAATACAGCCCGCTTTTAAAACAAGCCAATATTTAGAATTTTTAGGAAATATCGTGATTTTCATTATAGCTTTCTTTATTATTGCGGATTTTTGGTATGATTTGCATTTAGCTTTTTCTTATTTCATCTTTAAACCTGATAAAATTACCGCTATTTGTGATTTTTTTTTGTTGGCTACTTATCGCTTTTACCTGTGATGACTAAGTGGATCATGATGCGAGATTCCGCCTTTGCGGTGACAAATTTTGGAATTGTGTATTTCATTGCTCAAATTTTAAAAGTGTTTGTGCAATATTTCGGTGCCAAGCCATTGATGCGAAGCCCGCAGGTAATGAACATTATGATGGTAAAAACTTCGGTACATAGAATTATTCTGGTTCTTGTTTTGACAATATTTTTGATTCTATTATCATTGATTTTACCTAGAGTGGCTATGTTTCTATATATTCTTATTCCGTTTATTTCATTCTTAATGCCCATTAATAGTAGAGGGTTTAGATAAAAAAAGAGATGCAGATTTTCTGCATCTCTTTTTATTGATATTAGTCGCGATCTCCGCCCATGCCAAAAATTTGAAGCAAGAACAAGAAGATGTTCACGAAATCTAAGTAAAGTTGCAATGCACCAAGTACAGCTAAACCATTGGTTGAAACTTGACTGCCATAGTTGTTGTAAATTGCCTTCATCTTTTGTGCATCATAAGCAGTTAATCCAGTGAAGATCACTACACCAATGATTGAAAAGACGAAACTTGCAACGGAATTGCGCAAGAAAATGTTAACGACCATCGCAACTATTAAACCGATTAAGGCAGCTCCTAAGTAAGAACCCATGTTGTTTAAGTTCTTCTTAGTGAATGTACCAAAGATAGCCATTGCACCGAATACAGCTGCAGATGATACAAATGCTGTACCGATTTGAGCTTGGGTGTAGAAGCCAGCTAGAAGTGCAAATTCAAAGCCATAGATTACGGCTAAGATCATTAACATTACAAAGCCAGCAACAGGATTTCTAGTAGCTTTAAAATTGATGCCCAATGATAAACCAATTGGAACAAAAAGAATAATCCACATCATTGCAGGTGGCATTTGCATCACTGCTGATCTAAAGACAGTCATGGTCAAAAATGCGGCAATAGCTGAAACTAAAACAGATAGTCCCATGTAGCCATACATTTTTGAAAGAAAACCGTTAACTTCTGCAACGTCATGAATTTCACGACGTCCAGGATTTGAAAAGTTATCCATATTGTATGTCACTCTTTCTTTTATTTAGTTGTCTTAATATATTTTAACGTATTTAGAAAAAAAGTGTAGTATTGCCGTTTATAGAGTTAGTTTTTAAGGTTTTCTTATGATTGTTATAGCTAGAGCAAATAAGTTTTGTAGTGTGTTCTTTTCCCGTATAGTTAAATTAAGGAAGTGATTTTATGGATAAAAAATATTCAGATAATGAAGTACGCGGTGAACGTAGTAGTCGTCCAGAGCAGGCAGAGAAAAAAGGTTTAGTTTTAAGTTTTACTAAAAATGCGTGGGAGAAATATCAGCAATTAACGGGATCACAAAAAACATTTATTGATCGCGAATTAGATGATTTGAAATTTAAGCGAAATAATCAAAAAAGCAAAATGGTGAACGCCGAGCTAGATCAAGCGCTTGTTTTTGAAAAGAATGGTGCAGAAATTGTGATCACTGATATTGTGTATGAACCATATCGTGAAAGTGAAGAGCATAAGAAAGCCCAAATTAGAATGGAAAATATGAATAACTAAAAAAGAGTGCTCAGGCACTCTTTTAATTTTAAAGTTTATTTTTTGTCTTTAGCCCACTTTAAACCGATACCAGTAAATCCGCTGATGATTGAGAATACCGGTGAAAGTAAACTAAAGAATGCAAATGGTAAGAATTGTAAAACTGGAACGCCCAAGGTAGCGGCAGCAAATGAACCGGCAACGCCCCATGGAATTAGGTAGTTGATAACACTACCACCATCTTCAAGTACACGGCTAAGTGCAAGTGGTGAAAGCTTAATTCTATCAAAAGCAGGTTTAAATGCTCGACCTGGCAAAATTACTGATAAGTATTGTTCACCAACAAACAAGTTAATGCAGATACCTGAAAGAATAGTAACAGTAATTAAACGACCTGGCTTTCTCAAATGCTTAACAAGTGGTTCCATTGCGCTTTGAACTACGCTGAATTTCATTAACATCCCACCTAATGAAAGAGTAGAGATGATTAGGGCAACAGTAGCCATCATGCTAGAAATACCACCACGAGTAAGCAAGGCGTTAACAGAAGCGTCACTAGTTTTGGCAACAAAACCATTCATGATTAAATTATTTAATGATTGCACTGATTCGTGAGGATTTTGGGCAAAAATCATGATGACAGTTGCTGCAATGTTGATGAAAAGAGTAGGGATAGCTGGAACCTTACGCCAAGCGCAAAGGAGCATCAAAACGATTGGAACGATTGCCCACCAAGAAATAGAGAAGTTAGTTTGTAAAACGTGAGAAGTACGTTCAATCTTAGTTGGATCCATTTGACCGCTGTTACCAAGAATCCAGAACAGAATTAAGGAAACAACAAATGATGGGATAGTTGACCACATCATGTTCTTGATGTGGGCGAATAATTCACTTTCAGCCACTGCAGATGACAAATTAGTTGAATCTGATAATGGAGACATTTTATCGCCAAATACGGCACCTGAGATGATAGCACCGGCAACTAAAGCTGGATTTGCATTCATGCTGGCACCAATACCGAAGAGGGCAATCCCAACTGTAGAGATAGTAGTAAAACCACTACCAATGGCTACCCCAACGATTGCACAGACTACAAAAACAGATGGAACAAAGAAACTACCACTAATTAAATGGAAACCCAATACCATGATGGAAGGGATAATACCCGCTTTAATCCAAAGACCAATTAAGGCACCAATTAAAATAAAAATAAAGATAGGGATGATGGCTACGCCAATACCTTCTTTAATACCATCTTGGACATCTGTCCAGGTAAAGCCGCGAAGTCTTGCCCAGAATGTGAGCAAAAGAACCGTGAATAAAACGGGTACTTCTGGCGATAAACCGAACTTGATTACTGAAATACCTAAAATAGCCAATAAAGCTATGAGGATAATAATTGATTCCGTAAAGGAGACTTTTTGCTTTTTCATTTTTATTCCTCCAAATAAAAAATCCCGTTGACTAAATAGTCAACGGGACGACGATAGCCGTGGTACCACCCACTCTTTCAAGCATAAGAGCTTGAATCTCTATCAGATGGTAACGGTTCTGAAAAGTTATCCGAACAATATTTAATCACGATGTAATTTGTCTAACTTCGCCTGACTGGTTCGCACTAACCACCAGATCTCTGAACGCTTAACGAAGCAGCTACTTTGTCGTTGATTGTTGGAAAATATGATAGCAAGATTAAAAAAATCTGTCAATACTTTTAGATAAAATAATTTTGTAGTAATTTTAAATCGAGTATTATAATAGAAAAGAATTAAATGGTTTATTAAAAAGGCTGAGTGTTTATGGAAAAGAATCAAGTTATAGATTTAGAAATCACTGATCTTTCATACGAAGCAATGGGTGTTGCTCATTACAATGGAATGACAGTATTCGTAACGAATGCACTTCCAGGAGAAATAGTTAGTGCAAAAATTTTAAAAGTTAAGAAGAATTTTGCTTTTGCAAAAATTGAAAAAATTAAAAAAGAAAGCCCTGATCGAGTAAAAGTTGAATTAAATCAGGGCGTTCAAACTGGTTTAGCTTCACTTGCGCATATTAAATATGATAAGCAGCTTGCTTTTAAGCGTAATCAAGTAGTTAACCTGCTTAAAAAGGCACATTTAGAAAATATTGAAGTTGGGGAAACTTTAGCTAGTCCTGAAGAAGTTGGTTACCGTAATAAGGCACAAGTTCCTGTGCGTGAAATAAATGGCAAACTTGAAATTGGCTTTTTTAGACGTCATTCGCATGATTTAGTACCTTTGACTAATTTCTTTACTACTGATCCCGAAATTGATCGAGTTTTAGTAGCCGTAAGAGATATTTTGCGTAAATATAAAGTGCCCGCTTATGATGAAATTAATAATAAGGGCGAAGTGCGTTACTTAGAAGTTCGTCGTAGCAAATCTACTGGCGAAATGATGGTAATTTTAGTTTGCTTGCACAAAGATTTCATGCAATTACCAAATGTTGCTGCAGAAGTTAGCCAAATTCCAGGCGTTTCTGGTTTGATTTTAAATTATAATCCTAAGAAGACAAACGTGATTTTGGGACAAAAGGATTACTTGGTATTCGGTAATGATCAAATTACTGATCAAATTGGAGATTTGAAGTTTAGAATTTCACCTCAAAGTTTCTTCCAAATTAATTCTTTGCAAACACCTCGTTTGTACAATTTGGCAATCAAACAGGCTGATTTAAAACCAGATGATGTTGTAATTGATGCTTACTCAGGTATTGGAACTATTGGGTTAAGTGTTGCTAAGCATGTTAAAGCAGTTCGAGGCATTGAAGTAGTTCGGGATGCGATTAAAGATGCTAAGGATAATGCTAAGCTTAATGATATTACTAATGCTAAGTATTATTTGGGTAAGGCGGAAGAAATTATGCCACGTTGGGCTAAGAGTGGTCTTAAAACCGATGTAGTATTTGTTGATCCGCCAAGAAAGGGATTAACTCCTGAATTTATTAATGCAACTGTTAAGACAGGACCTAAGAAAGTCGTTTATATTTCATGTAATCCTGCCACTTTGGTACGTGATTTGCAATTGTTCCAAGAAAAGGGTTATGAATTTAAGCGTATTGATCCTGTTGATATGTTCCCACAGACTCCACATGTTGAAGCCGTAACTGTTCTTACAAAGAAGTAAAAAATGATTATTAAACCACTAATTTCTGAAGATGAAGCAAAAGAAACAAGTCAACTTTTTCAAAAGTGTTGGCAAGATACATATAAAAATATATTGCCAGATGTATTCTTAGATAATATTCCTGAAAAAGCTTGGGTTAAACGATTAAATGAGAGTGGTCGTCACAACTTGATTTTTGTTGATGATGATAATCAAATTCGTGCAGCCGTAAGTTATGGTCGCCCTCGTGATACGCGCATGCTCGGATGCGGTGAATTAATGGCTCTTTATGTTGAACCTAATTTTCAAGGATTTAATATTGGGAAAACTCTACTTAATGCTGCCGAAAACGAATTAAAAAAGATGGGGTATGGCAAGATCTATCTATGGTGCATTGATGGAGACGAAAATGCACGACAATTTTTTGAACATTTTGGTTGGATTAATAATGCAACTGAAAAATTTGTAGAAATTGCTGGAAAAGAATATAAGTACTTGCTATATCAAAAGAATTTGCATGATTAAAAGAAGATAGATTAAAAATAGATATTGGTCAATTTGATCAATATCTATTTTTTTGCAAAAAACACTTGCGCTTTTATCTCACTTTAGTATAATAGTATCTGTTCGGCTATGGAGGATTACCCAAGTGGCTTAAGGGGACGGTTTTGAAAACCGTTAGGCGGTTCTGCCGCGCGTGGGTTCAAATCCCACATCCTCCTCTGATTGGTCCATTGGAGCAGTGGTTTATCTCGCCTCCCTGTCACGGAGGAGATCGTGGGTTCAAATCCCACATGGACCGTTTTATGGCGGAATTGGTGAAGGGGTTAACACACTGGTTTGTGGATCCAGCATGCGTGGGTTCGAATCCCACATTCCGCCCCATAATGGAGGATTAGCTCAGCTGGGAGAGCATCTGCCTTACAAGCAGGAGGTCACAGGTTCGAGCCCTGTATCCTCCATATTTTTTTACTCTTATTATCGCTGATAATAGGAGTTTTTGTTTTTTAAAGGGGAAATTTGAATGAATAAAAAACAAATTACGATGGTCACCATTGCCTTGATGTTAGGTAATGTGATGTCAGGACTTGATGGGACGATTATTAATACCGCAATTCCAGCGATTGTTGCAGCTTTGCATGGAATTCAGTTTATGGGATGGATTGTTGCTATTTTCTTATTAGGGATGTCTATTTCAATTCCGATTTGGACTAAGATAGGCGAGAAAATCACTAATAAAAAGGCCTTTGAAATTTCACTGATTTTGTTTGTTTTAGGTTCTGCTTTACAAGGTATGGCACCTAATATCATCTTTTTCTTATGCTCTAGATTCATCATGGGGATCGGTGCTGGTGGTATGGGGTCTCTTCCTTATATCATTGCCGGTTATGTTTTTAAAAATATTAAAACCAGAACTAAGGTATTAGGCTACTTAACAGCAAGCTGGAATGGAGCTGCTATTTTAGGACCATTGGTTGGTGGTTGGTTAATCGATGCCTTTTCATGGCACTGGGTTTTCTATATTAATATTCCAATTGGTTTGATAGCATTAATCATCTGTCTTGTTTACTACAAGCCTGTTACACCAGAAAAAACACCAGTCTTCGATATTCCTGGTGCCGGATTATTAGTTATTGGATTGCTTTTATTCTTAATGGGCGTTCAACTAGTTGGGTTAACAGCTAACTGGATTGTCATTAGCTTGATTATTGTTAGTCTAGTGCTTATTGTTCTCTTCTTTATTCGTGAGAATCATGCGGCTAATCCAATCATTCCGGTATCTTTATTTAAAAATAAAGATTTAGACGGTGATTTTCTTTTATTTGCCTTCACTTGGGGTGCATTTATTGCTGTTAATACTTATATGCCGATGTGGGCTCAAGCATTACTCGGTTTATCTGCACTTTTAGGTGGGATGACTCTGATTCCTAACTCAATCGTAGAAATCATTGCTTCCCAAAGCGTAGCGGCTATTCAAGAACATATGACAACATTTAAATTGGCTTTAATTGGAATCATTGCGATGATGATTTCGTCCGTCGGTTTGTTTTTGGCTGATATTCATACGCCAGTACGGATATTGACGTTTATTGGTGCGTTTTCAGGAATTGGTGTTGGCTTTATCTTCGTTGCTATGCAGTTAAAAGTGCAGCTAGATGCTGGATTAAAGAATATGGCTACAGCTACTTCAACGTCATATTTGATTAGAATTTTGGCACAAACTGTGATGGCAGCTGTGTACGGCGTAATTATGAACTTGAACTTAGTAAGTGGAGTTCATACGCATAAAGGTATTACGATGGCCATGATGAATAAATTGAGTGACGCCAAAAGTGCAAAATTATTGCCGCAGAATTTAGTACCAACTATGAGAACTATTTTCCATGCCGGAATCAAAGAAATTATGTTGGTATCGTTAATTTTGTTAATCATTGCCTTTGTGCTGAATTTCTACTTTAACTTTGGTAAAAAGCGCAAGAAATTGCAATAATAAGACATTAAAGCATAATGTGTTTTTCCGCATAATTAATTAAATCTTCGAGTGGAGTTTGATAATCCTGCTTAACCCACCAAATTAAGAGCATATAAATTCCGCCTGATTGGTAGGCGACTGCATAATCTGGTAAATTTAAGTCTGGGTGGTAGACACCAAGCAGTTTTTTCAAATAGCGAGTTTGAAAGTTTAATAGACTGCCTTCAAAACCAGCGTCTAACAAGATTTTCATGACTTTAGGATTTTCTTTAAAAAATGTCAGATAAACAATTAGCTGTTTGGTCAATGTCTTTAGTTTATGTTCATTGATATCAACAATAAATTTTTTATATTGATTAGCCAAAAATAGCGTTAGTACGTCATTTTTTTGGCTATAGTTACGATAAAAAGAAGTACGAGAAACATGAGCTTTACGCGTAATTTCTGCAATGGAAATTTCGGCGTAAGGCTTTTTTTGTAATAAAGAAAATAAGGCTTCTTCTATCTGTTGCTGCGTGTGCAGACTTTTCATATTCATAAAAAATCATCCTTTGATTAGTTTTAATTTGACAAATGATATCGCTTACACTATTATTATAGCTGTAGATAGTTACAGGTGTAACGATTATTTGAAAGAAGTGTAAATTATGCATTATAGCAATGGTAATTATGAAGCATTTGTAAAGGCTGAAAAGCCAAAAGACGTTGATCAAAAATCAGCATATATTGTTGGATCAGGATTAGCTGCTCTTGCCAGCGCTGTATTCTTGATTCGTGATGGACAAATGAAGGGCAATAGAATTCACATTTTTGAAGAATTAGCCCTTCCTGGTGGTTCAATGGATGGTATTTACAATAAAGAAAAAGAAAGTTATATCATCCGTGGTGGTCGTGAAATGGAACCACACTTTGAATGCTTATGGGACTTATTCAGATCAATTCCTTCAACCGAACATGAAGGTGAATCAATTTTGGATGAATTCTATCGCTTGAATAGAAAAGATCCAAGCTATGCTAAAACCCGTGTCATCATCAATCGCGGTGAAGCTTTACCAACTGACGGTCAACTTTTGTTAACACCTAAGGCAGTAAAGGAAATCATCGACCTTTGCTTAACACCTGAAAAAGATTTGCAAAATAAGAAGATTAACGAAGTCTTTACCAAAGAATTCTTCCAATCCAACTTCTGGCTTTACTGGTCAACTATGTTTGCCTTTGAACCATGGGCAAGTGCAATGGAAATGCGTCGCTACTTGATGCGTTTCGTTCAACACGTTGCTACATTGAAGAATTTATCATCACTTCGCTTTACTAAGTATAACCAATATGAATCATTAATTCTGCCAATGGTTAAATATTTGAAAGGACATGGCGTTCAATTCCATTACGACACTGTAGTAGATAACATCTTTGTTAACCGTTCAGATGGTAAAAAAGTTGCCAAGCAAATTGTTTTAACTGAAAAAGGTGAAAGAAAGACAATTGATTTAACTGAAAACGATCTTGTCTTTGTCACTAACGGTTCTATCACTGAAAGCACTACTTATGGTGATAACTTCCACCCAGCTCCAGCAGAGCATGAATTAGGTGCTAGCTGGCAATTATGGAAGAACTTGGCTGCTCAAGATGAAGACTTTGGTCATCCAGAGGTCTTCTGCAGGGATATTCCAAAGGCTAACTGGAGAATGTCAGCTACAATTACCTTTAAGAATGATGATATTGTGCCATTTATTGAAGCAGTTAATAAGAAAGATCCACACAGTGGTTCAATTGTTACTAGTGGACCAACTACAATTAAGGATTCTAACTGGTTATTAGGTTACTCAATTAGTCGTCAGCCACACTTTAAGGCACAAAAGCCAAATGAATTGATTGTTTGGCTCTATGGCTTGTTCTCAGACACTAAGGGTAATTATGTTGAAAAGACTATGCCTGACTGTAATGGTATCGAATTGTGTGAAGAATGGCTTTACCACATGGGTGTTCCTGAAGAAAGAATTCCTGAAATGGCTGCAGCTGCAACTACTATTCCAGCACATATGCCATACATTACTTCATACTTTATGCCAAGAGCATTAGGCGATAGACCAAAGGTAGTGCCAGATCATTCAAAGAACTTAGCCTTCATTGGTAACTTTGCGGAAACTCCAAGAGACACTGTCTTTACTACTGAATATTCAGTTAGAACCGCGATGGAAGCTGTCTACACATTGCTTGATATCGACCGTGGCGTACCTGAAGTATTCGCTTCTGCCTTTGATGTCAGAATGTTGATGAATGCGATGTACTACTTGAACGATCAAAAGAAGCTTGAAGACCTTGATTTACCAATGCCTGAGAAGTTGGTAATTAAGGGGATGCTCAAGAAGGTTAAGGGCACTTATGTTGAAGAATTGATGAAGAAGTATAAGTTGATTTAGACAATAAAATATTGTGAAAAACAGAGCAACTGTCGCGTCATGCGGCAGTTTTTCTGTTATTATTATGGTATTGAGTTTTAATAGTGATTTTAATTAGAAAAGAAGGATATTATTTTAGACTCGAAACCCGCTCGATGGGGCACAAAAGCATACCGTGACGCAAAAGATTTATACATGAAGGCCTTTCCTGCATGGGAAAGATTCTCAATGTTTTCTCTTTTAGCGATGTCACTACACCGTAATGTTAAGTTTCACGCAATTTACAATGGAGATCAGTTCTGCGGCATTACTTATTATGCCGAAAACGATAAGACGGTTTATTTGACCTACTTGGCAATCAATGAAGAATTGCGCGGCCAAGGCTATGGTTCCAAGATTTTGACCATGCTTGAAGATCGTTTTCCAGATAAACAAATTGTGATTGATATTGAGCCAGTAACTTCAAAGGCGAAGAATTATAAACAGCGAGTTAGCCGACTTAAGTTCTATGAGCGGAATGGTTTCCATAGAACGGATCAAAAGTTGAAAGATCCTGATGGAGAATTTGAGGCGCTAACGACAGGGAAGAAGCTGGATAAGGAAAGCTTCATTGATACCTTGAGTCAGATGAGCTTCGGCTTTTATCAGGCAAAAGTTGAAAAATAATGGAGGAGTGAAGCCGTTGTGGTTTTACTCTTTTTTCTTAAATAAGGAATAACATCATGGAAAAATATGTAACTTTAAACAATGACGTAAAAATGCCGCGCCTTGGCTTTGGCGTTTATCAAATTAATGATCTAGCTCAAACGCAGCAAGTCGTAGAAGATGGACTTGAAGTCGGCTACCGTCTAGTCGATACTGCGCAAATTTACGGCAATGAACAAGCTGTGGGGGATGCAATTAAGCACAGTAATGTCCCTCGAGAAGATATTTTCGTCACTTCCAAGGTCTGGGTCGACGATTACGGCTATGATGCAACGCTCAAGGCTTTTGATGAAACGATGAAGAAATTGCAGTTAGATTATCTTGATCTGTATCTAATTCATAAGCCTTATAACGATTATTATGGCACGTGGCGGGCAATGGAACGTTTATACAAAGAAGGCCGCATTCGTGCAATCGGTGTTAGCAGTTTTTGGAATGAACGGTTAGCTGATTTAATTACCTTTAATGATGTGAAGCCAGCGGTAAATCAAATTGAAACCAATGTCTGGAATCAAGAATGGAAATCACAGGCATATATGGAAAAAGAAGACGTACAACCTGAAGCCTGGGCCCCATTTGCGGAAGGTGCTGAGCATATTTTTACCAATCCTGTTTTAGCAGAAATTGCGCAAAAGCATGCTAAGACTACAGCCCAAGTGATGATTAGATGGTTCTTGCAAAGAAATTATGTTGTAATTCCAAAATCTGTTCATAAAGCAAGATTAGCTGAAAACTTCGATGTCTTTGACTTTGAGATTGATGCTGAAGACATGGCAAAGATTAAGACACTGGATCAAGAACATAGCGTTTTAGAAGATGAGATGGATCCAGAGATTGCTGAAAGTTTTAGATAAAAATAAAAACAGTTAGTTATCGTTAGTGATAGCTAACTGTTTTTTGCTTAATATTAATTATTGGTAAATCTTACCATCTTGCTTTTGCTTATTCTTTTCTTCAAGTGCCTTTTCACTGGCAGCTTTCTTAGGAAGAACCCAGTTCAAGATCATACCGATAATGGTTGAAAGGGCAACTGAAGTTAATTGGAAGTTGCCAAGTTGGAGGTAGGCACCACCGATACCGATAACCAAGATAACTGAAGCGATTAACATGTTGCGTTTTTCACCAAAGTCAACCTTATCGTCAACTAAGATCTTCAAACCGTTAGAAGCGATTGTACCAAAGAGTAAGAATGAAATTCCTCCAATTACTGGCATTGGAATTGATTCGATTAACGCAGCAAGCTTACCAACAAAACTGAAGATGATCGCACAAACTGCGGCACCGGCAAGGACCCAAACAGAGTGCACCTTAGTCATAGCTAACACACCGATGTTTTCACCGTATGAAGTTGTAGGAGGACCACCGATGAAACCGGCGATAATCGTTGAAATACCGTCACCCATCATAGTTCTGTGAAGACCAGGATCTTTAAAAAAGTTACGCTTAGTCAATGAGTTAAGCACCATAATGTGGCCCATGTGTTCAGTCATCGTCACGAAGGCAATTGGTGCCATGGCTAAAATGGCTGCTGGGTACCATTTGAAGTGGTAGCTAATGCCCATCACATCAAGTGAAGGAATAGAGAACCAAGCGGCTTTTTCAACACCTGAGAAGTCTACAATGCCTAAGAAGCAGGCTAAGATATAACCACAGATGATGCCGAGCATGATTGAAACTAAGCTCGTGAAGCCTTTGAAACACATTTGGAAGACCAAAGTCATGACCAATGTGAAAATGGCAACACCAAAGTAGGTTAAATCATACTTTTGGTTGTTCATCATCGCATCATTGGCAGCAGTCGTAGCAAGAGACAAACCAATAACGATGATAATTGGTCCTACAACGATTGGTGGCAAAACCTTGTTAACCCAACCAGAACCAACCTTGGCAATGATCAAAGCCACGATTACGTAAACTAAACCAGAAGCAATCGCACCTTGAGCAACTGCAGGATAGCCGTCAGTCTTCATCAATGCTTGCATAGTAGCAACGAAGGCAAAACTTGAACCTAAGTATGCTGGGATCTTAAAGTGGGTCAAGATCATGTGGACTAAAGTACCGACGCCTGATGAAAGCAGGGCGATACTTGGGTTGATTCCGATTAAGATTGGAACCAAAACGGTAGAACCGAACATGGCAAACATATGCTGCAAGGAGAGCAGGATACCTTGACCAAGTTCAGGCTTTTCGTAGACGTCTAAAATCGCGTCCGGGTTTCTAAACTTTTCTTTTTCACTCATTCAAATACTCCTATTTGTTCATGATATCAATGCCGTCTTTATCATCGACTTCGGTCAATGATACCTTAACTTCCTCATCCATTGCGGTAGGGATGTTCTTACCGATAAAGTCAGGACGAATTGGCAATTCACGGTGACCACGGTCGGTCAAAACTGCCAAGTTGATCTTAGCTGGACGACCTTGATCCATGATTGCATCAAGCGCAGCTCTAATAGTTCTACCGGTGAACAAAACGTCGTCGACTAAAACAACGTTTTTGTCGGTGATATCAAAGTCGAGTTGTTGACCATGAATCATCTTTTCCTTTTCGCTTTCTGGCAGGTCATCACGATATTGAGAAACATCGATTGCTCCCACAGGAACATCAACATCTTCAAGATTCTTAAGGTTCTTAGCAATTCTTTGCGCTAAGTAAAGACCACGAGTCTTGATTCCGATTAAAACTAAGTTTTCAGTACCTTTGTTGCGTTCGATAATTTCGTAGGTCATTCGCATTAAGGCACGTTTCATACTAATTGCATCAACAATTTCTTTTGCCATATATTTTTCCTTTCTTGGATGACCAAAAGAAAAAGACCACCAAGGACACTGAGTCCAAGATGGTCTTTCTGTTTCTGCTAGCACAAAAAAGACTAGCTCACGCAGATTTCCTTCTTAGCCTCACAGGACTAACTTTAAAGGTCATCACTATATTTTTATTATATTAAACTAGCAAAAGCGGATATTGTCAAGCAGATTCTAAAGAATGTTTTTTTCGATGTAGTTCAAAACGCCTTCTTCATCGTTAGTGTCAGTCACGTGGTTAGCCACTTCAAGAAGGGCTGGAACGACGTTCTTCATTGCGACGCCATCGCCAACTTCTCGTAGCATCTCTAGATCGTTTCCACCGTCACCGAATGCGCACATTTCGCTTAACTTAATGCCTAAAATATCACCCAATTCTTTTAAGCCGTTAGCTTTGTGAATGTCAGGTTGGATGATGTCGATGTCTCCGTGACCGCTGCTTGTAACGCCGCTATATTGGCTCAAGTTGTCCTTGAATAATTGAACAAAATAGTCGGTTTTTTCATCGGGACATTGAACTGCAAATTTTAGGATTTTATCGTGAATGTCACTAAAGCTCTTAATTTTTTCTAAGTGATGATAGTAATGGCTAGACATCTTAAAGTATTTTTCTGGCAAGATATCTAGGCCATAAGCTGCTTGTTCACCACAGACTAAGAAATTAAGATTGGGTACTTGATCTAATAAAAATTTTTCGATGGCTTTAACAGCTTCAGTAGGGTAAGAGTGTACTGTATAAACCTTTTCTGGATTACGGATAAGTGCACCATTTTCAGCTACGTAGTCAATATCATCATAATCGGTGAAAAAATCTTTTAATTGATAATATTGGTTACCACTAGCTACGACAAAATGAATACCTTTTTCATCAAGTTTAGAATGAATCTCCTTGAATCTGACTTCGTTGTATTTACTTTGTGAGTTTAAAAAAGTTCCGTCCATATCGACAGCGATTAATTTAATCATAGAAAATCTCTCCTATAAAAAGTAGGTATTTATATTTTATCATGAAACCGTTTACTATTTTGACAATTATAAAGGTAACTTGCATAATGTTCTAGTTAAAAAGTTTCTAAGTAAAAGGGTGAGATTGAATGAATAAAAAGCAAATTTCGATGGTAACTTGGTCCTTACTTTTGGCTAATATCATGTCAGGACTAGACGCTACCATTATTAATACGGCAATTCCTGCGATCGTTTCTGATCTGCACGGAATTCAATATATGGGCTGGATTGTTGCCTGCTTCTTGCTGGGGATGTCCGTTTCAGTACCAATTTGGAGCAAATTAGGTGAAAGAATGGGCAATAAATTTGCTTTTGAACTTTCACTTATCCTCTTTATTGTTGGTTCTCTACTTGAAGGGATAGCGCCAAATATTTACTTCTTCTTAATTGCCAGAATTTTAATGGGTATCGGTGCCGGCGGTATGGGCTCGCTGCCTTATGTTATTGTCGGTTTTATTTATCCGAATATTAAGAGAAGAACGGTTATTTTAAGCTACATTGCGGCCAGCTTCAGTGCGGCATGTATTGCGGGACCGCTTGTTGGTGGCTGGATTGTTGATGCCCTTTCTTGGCACTGGGTCTTCTACATCAATGTCCCATTAGGACTGATTTCCATTATTTTGAGTTTTGTCTTTTATCGCGATGTGCACAAGGCTAAGGAAAAAGTACACTTTGACAAAATGGGTGCCTTCACTTTGATCGCTGGCTTGTCCTGCTTTTTAGTTGGAATTCAGATGCTGGGTTTAGCTAGTGGTATCATGGTTGTAGCTTTCGTCATTATCGGAATTACCTTACTTGTTGCCTTTATCTTTGTGGAAAACAAGGCAGATAGTCCTGTTGTACCGTTGAGTGTTTTTATGAATAAAGCGCTGGTGGGCGACTTTATCCTGTTTGCCCTAGCATGGGGTGCTTATATTTCAGTTAACACTTATTTGCCAATGTGGTCGCAGGCCATTTTAGGGACCTCCGCTTTAATCGGTGGGATGACCTTGATCCCTAACTCCATTTTGGATATTGCCGGTTCACAAAGCGCGCCATATTTCTTGCGTCATTTTAGCAATTATCGTTTGCTCATTATCGATTTTACTTTGATCGTCATTACCGTTTTAGGCTTGATCTTGGTGCCAATGAACACGCCGTATCAAATCTTGATGATCATTGCAGCTTTATCTGGTTTAGGTGTAGGTTCGATCTTTGTTATTTTGCAGATCAAGGTGCAGATTGACGCCAGTGAAAAAGATATGGCACCGGCTACGTCACTGAGTTTCTTGATTCGAATTCTTGCTCAAACTGTGATGGCTGCCATTTATGGGGTCATCATGAACTTGGCTTTGGCTCGAGGAATCACCGGTCATCGCGGCATTACGATGACCATGATGAACAAGTTGAGTGATGCGGAATCGGCTAAGAGTTTGCCAACTGCATTATTGCCAATCATGAGAAGAATTTTCCATTCAGGAATTATCGAAATTATGTATGTGGCACTGTTTTTAATGATTTGTGCGTACGTAGTTAACTTTATTTATAACAGACATGAAGCCAAAAAAGCGGCAGAATAAAAAGCTTGAGATTTTTCTCAAGCTTTTTATTTTTACTGTAAATTGCGAATGACGTTGATTCTGAACAAAAGTAGATTGATTAATACGATCACCGTGGTGACGATGAAGACCATGCTATAGTTGAACATCCCTGATACGAATGAACCAAGTAATGGTCCTACGATGTTGCCGATGTACATAGCCGACTGGTTCCATGAAAAGATACGGCCAGTAACGGCGGCAGGTGAGTTTTTGGTTAACATCGTTTGTACTTGTGGGAATAAACAAGCGTCAGAAAAACCAACTAAGAAGCGCAAAATTCCTAATTCAACTGTGTTTCGTACAAAAGCGGTCAGGAAGAAGAAAATTGATGCCGCAATAAAACCAGCCACGATGATTTTGTGAGTACCGATTTTATCACCAAGTGCACCGAAGCGGGAGGCCACTAGGAAAGTAGCAATCCCAGGAAGGGCGGCGATAACACCAGAGATGAAGACAACGTTGTCATGGCCGTTAAGTAATTGGCGGACATATAGTGAAACGATTGGGTTAATGGAGTTATTAGCTGCTTGAATAATTAAAGTGGTTAATAGCAAACCAAAGATCAGATGAGGCGAACGAAGCGACTTAATTACGCCGCTGGCTTTGTCCAATTTTTTTGCGGTAACTGGCTTAAAGTCGTCTTCATGAACGAAGAATAGAACTAAGATTGAGCATAATAAGAGCAAGCCACCAGTGATCATAAAGGTAATGCGGTATGAAAAAATTGATGTTAAAGCACCACCAACAAGTGGTCCCAGCAAGGTACCGGCAGTGGTCGCTGAAGCAATCGTTCCTAGAGCTTGTCCAGAATTTGTCTTCGGCGTTTCGGTGGCAACTAAGGCATTAGAGTTAGAAATAAAGCCGGCAAATACACCTTGCAGCATTCTAAGCAAAAGCAATTGCCAAACATTTTGGACTAACCCCATGCAGGCGATAACGACGGACATCCCGATTCCGGCCCGCAAAATCATTGGTTTACGTCCTTTTTTATCAGCTAATTTGCCCCACCAAGGAGAAACAACCGCTGAAACGATGAACGTACCAGAATAAACGATCCCAGACCAGAAGTTAAGTTGTTGGTGAGAGAAGTTGCCTAACGTGTTAATGTATAACGATAAGAAAGGCATAATTTCTGAAAATGCGATTCCTGCAATGAAGACCGCGATCGATAAGACGAATAGATTTTTCTTCCAAATAGGTTTTTCTTTCACGATGTAAACCCTCCTAATTTTAGTTTAGCAAAAAATAAAGATAAAGAACTATGATAAAATTTGATGTAAGGACTTACAGAAGGAGAAAATTATGGAAAAAGCACAAGAAATCGAAATGCTTAAAAAATTCTCAGATGCTAACGCTACATCTGGTTTTGAAGAAGAATTCGTTAAACTTTTTACTAGCTATGCAGAAAAGACAGCCAATATTGAGACTGACGGGATGCTCAATGTTTATGCATCAAAGAAGGAAAACAAGGGCAACCGTCCTGTAATTCAACTTGATGCCCACTCAGATGCAGTTGGTTTTATCACCCAGGCCGTTCGTCCAAATGGTTTAATCAAGTTTGTTCCACTCGGCGGCTGGGTAAAATACAATATCCCTGCTTTGAAGGTTAAGGTTAGAAACCGCGATGGCGAATACATCCCTGGTGTTGTCGCAACTAAGCCACCACACTTTATGACTGCTGCTGAAAGAAACAACGTGCCTGACGTTGCCGATATGTCAATTGATGTTGGTTCAAGCAGCCGTGAAGAAACAATTAAGGACTACAAAATCGACACAGGTTGTCCAATCTTTGTTGATGTAAAATGCGAATACCACGAAAAATCTGGGTTGTTCTTTGGTAAAGACTTCGACGACCGTTTTGGTGCCGGTGCGATGATTGACGTTTTGGACAACTTGAAGGGTGAAGAAACTAACTTTGATGTTGTTGCCGCTTTGTCTAGCCAAGAAGAAGTAGGTCTTCGCGGAGCTTACGTAACTGCTAGAAAAGTTAAGCCAGATCTATGTATTGTACTTGAAAGCTGTCCAGCAGATGACACCTTCACTCCTGATTGGCTTTCACAAACCGGTTTAAAGCGTGGACCAATGCTTCGTGATATGGATACTACATTCTTGCCAAATCCTAAGTTTCAACAGTATGCTTGCGACTTGGCTGACAAGATCAACATTCCATACACTCGTTCAGTTAGAACTGGTGGTGGCCAAGACGGTGCCGCAATTTACTACGAAAATGGTGCTCCAACAATTGTCATCGGTATTCCAGTGCGTTACGAGCACTCCCCATATTGCTTCAGCAGTTACAAAGACTTTAAGGCATCCGTTGATTTAGCTACTGCAATTATTCGTGATATTACCCAGGAAAAATTGGATAGCTTCAAGAAATTTTAATTAAAAGTAAAAAAAGCAGATTCGTACTTCATTTGGATCTGCTTTTTTTGATATACTGATACATAATTTTAACTTTTTAAATTAATAATAGTGAGGTATAACGATTGATTACAGTATCCGACTTAAGTCTTAAATTTGGCGGCCGTACACTTTATGAAGATGTTAACTTAAAATTTACCCCAGGTAATTGTTACGGTGTGATTGGTGCAAATGGCGCTGGTAAATCTACTTTTCTTAAATTGCTAGAAGGTAAGCTTGAACCAACGACAGGCTCAATCAGCATTGATCCGAATGAAAGAATGTCTAGTCTTAACCAGGATCACTTTGCTTTTGAAGATTTCACCGTTATGGATACGGTTATTCAAGGGCACAAAGAACTTTATCAAGTAATGAAGGAAAAAGATGCGCTTTATGCTAAGCCTGATTTTGGTGATGAAGATGGTGTTAAGGCGGCAGAACTTGAAAGTAAGTTTGCAGAGCTTGATGGCTGGAATGCTGAAGCTGATGTTTCTAAATTGTTACAGTCATTAGATATTCCTGAAAGTGAACACCAGATGTTAATGAAGGAATTGCCTGAATCAGAAAAGGTTAAGGTGCTTTTAGCTCAAGCTTTATTTGGTAATCCAGATATTCTTTTACTTGACGAACCAACTAACGGTCTTGATGTTCACACAGTGGAATGGCTAGAAAACTTTTTGGCTGATTATCCAAATATTGTGATCGTAGTTTCACACGACCGTCACTTTTTAAATCAGGTATGTACTGAAATGTGTGATGTTGATCGTGGCAAGATTCAACTTTATGTTGGTAACTATGATTTCTGGTATGAATCAAGTAAGTTGGCTAATGAATTAGCAGCTAATCAGAATGCCAAAAAAGAAGAAAAGATTAAGCAGCTGCAAGAATTTATTGCCCGCTTCTCAGCTAATGCGTCTAAGTCACGTCAAGCCACTTCTCGTAAGAAGCAACTTGATAAAATTACTTTGGATGATATTAAACCATCATCAAGAAAGTATCCATTTGTTAAATTTGAGATGCATCGTGATCTTGGAAATGATTTGGTTAAGGTAGAAAACGTTTCATACTCAGTTGATGGTGAAAAGATCTTAGATAATGTTTCATTTATAGTTCGTCCCGGTGACAAGGTTGCATTTTTATCACGTAACGCTTTAGCAACAACCGCTTTGCTTGATATTATTGCTGGCAAAATTAAGCCAGATACAGGCACTGTTACCTGGGGTCAGACTACAGCCTTTAACTACATGTCTCGTGATTTAAATGCAAACTTTAATAACGATGATTTAACTATCTTAGATTGGTTAAGACAATATGCGACTAAGGAACAAGATGATAATACATTCCTTCGTGGTTTCTTAGGAAGAATGCTTTTCAGTGGGGAAGAAATTGAGAAGAAAATTAAAGTATTATCTGGTGGTGAAAAAGTTCGCTGTCAATTGTCTAGAATGATGCTTGAGCCGGCTAACGTATTAATTATGGATGATCCAACTAATCACCTTGATTTGGAATCAATTACTGCTTTGAACGACGCTTTGGTAGCATATCCTGGTTCAATATTATTTACTTCTCACGATCACGAATTTATTCAAACAATTGCCAATCATATCATCGAAGTTGGCCCTAAAGGAATCGTCAGCAGACAAGATACTACTTATGATGAATTCTTGGATAAAGACAGTATTCAGGAACAAGTTAAAAAAATATATTAAAATTAAGAGGATTCAGATGAAAAGAATCCTTTTTTGTGTTAAAAATACAAGTAGAAAAGTAAAATAAAATTAAAAAAGTTAGCTTTATAAGAGTTGTTCTTTGTTTATAACATTAATATAAGAAAAATATTATATTGGGAATAGTGAAAGTTGTTAATGAAAGAGCAGATTATTTTTGAAGATTTTATTCAAGATCGTGAAGTAAGAATGTATGATAAGCATTTTTCTGATATGGATAATAAGGAGGAATACGATGTTTACGTTCAAGTTTTTACGATAGATAACTTACCATTTTCTTCTGTCACAGGTAAGTTGGAAAATATACCTTTTAATTATGATCATGCAAGTACAAAAGAAGTTGTAGTAAATAATGTAATAGGTGATTTTTTTAATCCTGTTACTAAAAAGTATGAGGTGTCGGATCATACCTTTGTCGTGGGACATATCAAGAATAGTAATCTTGATCGAGATGCCGCAATCGAACAAATGCAGCGAGCTGCTATGAACATAATTAATGAGTTGAATAAGCGTCAAATACCTCCTCATATGGTTATGCCACACCTTTTAACAGATGTAGAAAAGGCTAAACGAGTAGTAACAGATGATAATATTAAAATGTCACAGTTAAGTAAAGAAACGGGTATTTCTACAGATGATTTAAACAATTACCGTAAAAATCCCGCAACTTTAAAGCAAGCATCAAATTCTACAATTAATTTCTTAATAACTAAATATTATGAAAAATATTTTAATCGCAATGAAATAGAAAAATTCAGATTTATGCTGATTAAGACTGTGCTGGCCTATTTGAAGGAAAACAAAAATAACACAATTGATTATGATCCTGTTTATGAATTATACAAATTGTGTCAGCAAGCCGACTGGCATCGTTTGGCTAGAATGGAAGAAATTTGGCGAGCTTTTTATAGTGTAGATAATCAACGTTAAAGGAAGTATTGAAATGCGTGTTAATGTATTGCAACATGCACCTAATGAGGGCCCTGGATCTATTCAAGATTGGTGCCATGAACATAACTATGAAATGTTTGTTTATCATCCAGCAGATTTTGGTATTTTACCTACGCTTGATGAAACTGATTTGTTGGTGATATTAGGAAGTCCTAATAGTCCTAACGATGAATTGGATTGGGTAGAAAATGAACGGGTGTTAATTAAGCAAATGCTTGATGCTCATAAACCAATTTTAGGTATTTGTTTTGGTAGTCAACAGATTGCTAAAACATTGGGATATCGGGTACTCGATGCACCAGCTAAAGAGGTCGGTTGGGCTCCAGTATATTTACAAAATCATACAATTACTGAACTTCCCGAAAAATTAACAGCACTTCATTGGCATCAGCAAATGAGTGAAATTCCTAGAGAAGCTAAATTATTATTTTCAAGTGATTTAGTAAAGAATCAGGGATATTTACTGGGAAATAAGGTAATTGGATTGCAATTCCATTTTGAACCTAAAGAAGACAATGTGCGAGAGATCGCTATTAATGATGGAGCATATGCATTAGAAAATAATGATTTGCATCAGACACCACAAGAAATAATTGCTCATGGTGTTCCAAAAGAAAATAAAGATGTAATGTTTGTTTTGCTTGATTACATTACTGCTTAGTAAAAAAAGAGATTAGCTATGAATTTATAGCTAATATTTTTTTCATTAATATTTTTCAGCTGTTTTTACATTAAAACCAGGAATATTGCCGAACCACTTTTTAAGCAAGCGATTGTAAGTGCCATTTTTTTCTAGCTTGGTCAGAGCTAAATTAATTTGTTTATCCATTTCGGTCTGACCTTTATTTACAGCAATTCCGTATGGTTGATTGGTAAAGTTTCCGCCGACTAATTTATAACCTGAACTGTCGCGTAAAATACCAACTAAGATACCATTATCAGTTACAAAAGCATTACCTTGTCCAGCTTTTAAGGCAGCAAACGCTTGACCATAATCATCAAATTGGAGGATTTCTGCTTTTGGAGCAAACTTTTTAACTGCATCGGCAGCAGTTGTTCCTTTTACTACTAAAACTTTCTTATTATTTAGATCCTTAACATTTTTAATCTTACTATCTTTGGCAACCATAATTGACTGACCAGCAGGAAAGTAAGGCTTGCTAAAGTCAACTTGCTTTTCACGTTCAGGTGTAATGGTCATCGCCGCAATTACCGCATCTACGTTTCTATTCTTTAATAATTGAATTTTAGTATTTGCCGTTGTAGTAACAAAATTTGCCTTAGCATTTTTACCTAGCATTTCTTTGGTCAATGCTTTAGCAAGATCAATTTCAAAACCATTGATTTTGCCAGTTTTGATGCTCATTGATCCAAACAACGGCGTATCTGCCTTAACACCCCAATTGATTGTTTTAGTAGATTTCACCGTTTGGTAGACATTTTGATTTTTATTTTGTCCACAAGCTGATAGTGTAAAAAGCGCTATTCCAATTAGTAAAGTTGAAAGAAAAAATCTCTTTTTCATGGTGTCACTTCCTCACTTCTTATAATAATTTTTTATTATACCAATTTATTCTGAAAAAATGAAAATTTATCTTCTTGATGATAGTCTCTGTATATACTAATATTATTGGTATGTGTAGAGACTAAATAAGAAGGTGAAACAAATGAAAATAAGTGAGTCGGAAAAATTGAATATGGCCATAGTTCATGGGAATAGGGCCTACCAGCAGTGGGATCAAGATCATGAACTCTCAGATTATTTATCAGTAATTTTATATGAATTGCTGTTACGTAAAAAATTAACGCAAAAACAATTAGTTGGTTTAACTGATTTACCCAAACAATCCATTAATAAGGGAATAAAAATATTGCATGATTCAGGCTATCTTATTATGAGCGTGGATCCTCAAGATAAGCGAGTACGTTTTTGCGAATTGACTGCTGACGGAAATAAGTATGCTAAGCAAAAGATGCAGTCATTATTTAAGTTAGAAGAACGGACTGCTCAAAAACTTGGCTCTGAAAAGATGCAGCTTTTAACTGATTTATTAACAGAATGGGCAATACCTTTTGGGATTTTTTTAATGAAGAAAGGAGTAATAAATGCAAGCATTCAAAATCTTAATACCGCACTTTAAGCATTACAAGAAAGATATTTTTGCAGCCCTTGTTGCAATTATCGTTTCCGCCTTTGCAACATTATATCAACCGCGTTTGCTAGAAAATATTCAACGAGCAATTATGTTGGATCAAAAAGATATCGTTGTTAGCGACGGTATCATCTTAGTTGTATTAGGCATTGTAGCCATCATTTCGGGTGTCTTCAACGTTTACTATGCTGCTAGAATCGCACAAGGAGTGACTAGTGACTTACGTGAAGAAACCTATGCTAAGATCCAGAGTTTTTCTTTTGGTAATATTGAAAACTTTTCAGCGGGATCATTGACCACGCGTTTGATCAACGATATGAATCAGATCATGAACATGTTGATGCAACTCTTTATGCAATTGCTCAGAATGCCTATTTTAATTGTGGGATCTTTTATTTTCTGTATTGTAATTATCCCACGTTTTTGGTGGGCAACTGTAATAATGGTGGCCTTGATCATTGGTTTAGGTATTTATGTTTTAAAACAAATGAACAGTTTGTTTGATAAATTTCAAAAAACAATGGATAAGATTTCGGGTCGAGCACAGGAAACTCTGCAAGGTGTACGAGTGGTGAAATCTTTTAATCAAGGTCCTCAAGAAATAAAGAAATTTAATCAGACTTCAGATCGTTTGAACAACTATAATATTGTGATTGGTTATTGGTTCTCTACGATTATGCCGGCCTTTCAACTTATTGCGTATTTAGTAATTACGCTGGTAGTTTATCTAATTGGACAAGGTATTGCAGCTCATCCAACTGATGTAGCAGTCGTCAGTCCATTTGTTAACTACATATTAACACTTCTGTGGACTATCATGATTGCCGGAATGACTATGATGCAATTTGCCAGAGGTAACATTTCCTTAGGCCGTATTAAAGAAATTTTGGATACGGAACCGGATGTTAAATTCAATGAAAATGCGTCTACTGATATATTAGGCAGTTCTGTTGAATTTGATCATGTCTCATTTACTTATCCTGATGGTGAAGATGAAACTCTAAAAGATATTTCATTTAAGATCAAGCCAGGACAAATGGTTGGTATTGTTGGTGCTACAGGTTCAGGTAAATCAACCTTGGCGCAGCTAATTGCGCGTCTTTATGATCCAACCAAAGGTGAGGTTAAAATTGGTGGCCATAACTTGAAAGATGTTAATGAAACGGCTCTGCGTAAAACTGTAACGTTTGTTTTGCAACGTGCAATTTTGTTCTCTGGCACGATCGCTTCTAATTTGCGTCAAGGAAATTCTAGAGCTAGAATGCATGAACTACAAAGAGCGGCTAATATGGCTCAAGCATCTGAGTTTATTGAGCGATATAATGATTCATTTGATCATGAGGTAGAAGAGCGGTCATCCAATTTCTCCGGTGGTCAAAAACAACGTCTTTCTATTGCACGAGGATTAGTTGCTAAAACACCAATTTTAATTTTAGATGATTCCACTTCTGCACTTGATGCAGAATCTGAAAAGAAGGTGCAACAGGCCTTAGAACATGAATTACCAGATACAACGACGTTTATTATTGCGCAAAAGATTGTGTCAGTTGTGCATGCAGACACGATTTTAGTTTTAGATGATGGTAAGCTGGTTGCTCAAGGCACTCATGCAGAATTATTGAAGACATCACCTGTTTACCAAGAAATCTTCAAGACACAAAAGGGCAAGAGAGGAGGAAAATAATGAGTGATACAAGAAAAGCTATTCACTATTTTATTAAGTATCTAAAACCATATAAAAAAGGCATTGCTATTGTAATTCTTCTATCTTTGCTATCAAGTGGTGCACAAGTAATTGCTCCAACGTTTTTAGGCCGTGCTGTGACTGATTTGACTAACTATTTAGCCGATTTAAAGAAAGACACAGCTAGTTTAAATACGTTCTATAGTGCATTATGGTCAATGCTCTTGTTCTACGTTCTAAGTCAAGTTGCAATTTTCATCGCATGGATGGTTATGTCCAAATTCAATGCAGATTCAACTAACGATATGCGTGAAAATTTATTTGCTAAGTTTCAACGTATGTTAGTGCGCTATTTTGACACGCATCAAGATGGTAAGCTGCTTTCTTTATTTACTTCCGATTTGGATAATATCTTTAACGCAATGAACAACGCCATCTTTGAAATTATTTCCCAAGGAATAATGTTCATTGGGACGATTGTCATCATGTTTATGGTCAACCAACAACTTGCTTGGACTACAATTGCGACCACACCATTAATCCTGATTGTTAGTGTATTAATCATGAAAAAGGCTCGCATTTATCTTGATAAACAACAAGATGAAATCGGAGATTTGAATGGTTATATTACTGAGCAGATTAATGGTGAAAAAATCATTATTACCAATGATTTAAGAAAAGAATCTATAGAAAACTTTAAGACCTATAACAACCGAGTTCGAAATGCTATGTTTAAGGGACAATTTTACTCAGGCATTCTTTTTCCATTAATGAACGGACTAAATTTGCTTAACTTAGCCATTGTTATCGCGATGGGAGCTTGGATGATTATTTCCGGTCAAGTTAGTCAAGCAATCGGTTTGGGCTTAATTGTAACTTTTGTGGAATATTCGCAGACTTATTTCCAACCATTAACCCAAATTACTTCTATTTATTCTATGATTCAGTTGGCATTAACAGGTGCTAGAAGATTGGCAACGGTTGAAGAACAAAAAGACGAAGATGCAGTGCCAAATGGTAAAAAGATTAACGGTTTGCAAAAAGCTGTTAAATTAGAGAATGTCCATTTTGGCTATGATGAAAATAAAGAAATCTTGCATGGAGTTAACATTTCAGTAAATAAGGGTCAATCTGTTGCCGTAGTTGGACCAACCGGATCAGGAAAGACTACGATCATGAATCTGCTTAATCGTTTTTATGATGTTAACTCAGGTAAGGTAACCTTCGACGGGGTCGATGTGCGTGATATTCAGCTTGAATCGTTACGGAATAATATCGGCATTGTATTACAGGATTCTGTTTTGTTTACTGGTACAATTGCAGATAATATTCGTTACGGTAAACCAAACGCGTTGATGGATGAAGTAATTAGTGCCGCAAAACAGGCAGATATTCATGACTTCATTGAAAGTTTACCGGATGGTTATGAAACCAAGGTGAATGATAGTAGTTCTGTCTTTTCAACAGGACAAAAGCAATTAATTTCAATTGCACGGACTATTTTGATTAATCCCGATTTCCTGATTTTGGATGAGGCTACTTCGAATGTGGATACGGTAACCGAAGAAAAGATTCAACAGGCGATGGATGCGGTAATTGCCGGTCGGACTAGCTTTGTAATTGCACATAGACTAAAGACAATCTTAAATTCTGATAAGATTGTTGTACTCAAAGATGGTAATGTAATTGAGTCAGGAAGTCATGAAGATTTATTAAAAGAAAAAGGTTTTTATTACAAACTTTATACTGACCAAATGGCATTTGATTAATGTGGTATACTGACAATAGTTGAATAAAAAAGTCACTAGGGGTGCTGAAAAGCTGAGACATACCCTTTGAACCTGAACAAGGTAATACTTGCGTTAAGGAAAGTGCGATAAAATCGATTATTTTTGTGCTCCTACTGACTGTAATAGTTAGTTAGGAGCATTTTTATGTTTACACGATCAGCAAAGTGGAATGTTAAATCAATTATTTTAGTTGCCTTAATTGGGATCATTATGGGAGTTATCTACACTTATGGTTTTAATAATGTGTATAACTTGGTTAAACTTAGCTTTTTACCGACTGGATATGCACCGGTTGTGGACAATATCTTTACTGGACTCTGGTATATGGCTGCACCACTTGCAATGTATTTTGTCCCTACGGCAGGCTCAGGTACGATTGGTGAATTATTAGCGGCAACAGTTGAGATGGCAATTGGTGGCCAATGGGGTGCTCTGACTATTTTTGAAGGGTTAATTCAGGGTGCTACAAATGAAATTGGCTTTTTCCCTAAAAAAGAACGTTATGAAAGATTTTCTTGGAAGAGCGTTTTAACAGGAGCCTTCTTTGCTAACTTAGGTGGTTTTATTCCATCATATTTCTTATTTGGATGGAGTCATTATAGTGTCAACTTGCAGATCGCAATGTTCATTACTAGCATGATTTCAGCCCTTCTTTTTGATGGAGTACTAGTAAAATTAATTACTAATTTGTTTGATAAAACATTAAAGCCGAGAATCAAATAAGCCTTATCTAAAACGTATATACTGAATTAATAATGGGTGAGTGCTAAAATGAATATGGATATTTGTATACGCTTTCATGAAAAGAAGGGATTTTTTTGACTCGACGAACAAGTGAAGAAAAGAAAGAAGAAGCGGAAGCGATAAAAATTGGAATCCGCAATATCGTAAAAATGTCATTATTTATGGATTTATGGTATTTTGGGCGCAGTTACTGGTATTACTAATGATGCTGCACTTTCTTACTATAAGATTGTTGCGCCACACTTAATTTCAGGACTTAATATTTTTAATGCCGCAACGGCGATCCTGATGTCTTTAATGATTGCTACTGTTCACAAATATGGTTATAGAAATATCTTATTGGTATTGCCACCAATGACTGCTATTTTTATGGCCTTAACTTGTGTGATTACCAATCAAATTATCATTATGATTGCATATACGATTTCATGGACCGCAATTGGGGTTTATGACTTAATGTATCCGTTGATGTGGACTTCATATGTACCAAGGAAGATTAGAACTAAAATGTTCTCTGTCGTTATGATTGTAAACTTGATTACTCAAACGATCTGTACTTTCTTTGGTGGAAAAGCAGTTGTTTGGTTCTTTAGTTTACTTCAAGGTACTTCATATCGGGATGCATCTATTGCATCAGGACGGCTAGAATTAATGCACGGCCAAGTATTAGCAAACTATACTAATGCTTATCGGATTTTGCTTGTTATTACCGCCGCTGTAACGATGTTAGCCTTCATTTTAGCTTTATTCATTCATGATGTACCACGAGACTATCGTTCAGAAGCAAGTGAAGAAAGTACCACACCCGCTCAAAAAGCTGCAATGTACAAAAAGTTGCTTAATAAACGAACCATTATGTGGATTGTTTATATTGCGGGTGTACAACTTGGTGCGAGATTGATCGCTGTCTATGTGCCAATCTATTTAAATAATTATTTGCATATTCCACGTGACGTATCTTCTTCGGCAATTGGAGTTTATGATTTAATGTACCCACTGATGTGAACATCTTATGTTCCTAGCAAAATAAGAACGAAAATGTTTACTGTAGTTATGGTGGTTAACTTAATCGCTGAAAGTATCATGATGTTTATTGGTGGTAAAGCCGTTGTATTTATTTTTAGTAAATTACAAAGTATCAGTTATCAGACAGCTTCAAATTTGTCAGCCGATTCAAATGCAATGAAAGGGACAATGCTTTCAAATTATATTAGCGCGTATAAATGGGTAAATATTGATTACCTTTATTGCCTTTGTTCTCGCTTTATTTATTAAAGATAAGCCAATTGATTATCGTTCAACTGAAAGTAAAGATAAAAAAGAAACATTGCAGCAGAAAATGACAACTTACAAACGACTCGTTAACTATAAAACGGTTGTCTGGGTACTTTATTTATGTGCTGTCCAATTAGGTGCTGGATTGTTTATCCAATACGTGCCAATTTATTTGAACAATATTTTACATATTCCACGGGGAATAACTTCAACTATTAATACGTTACAAACCGTTGCCATCTTTGTAGGTTACTTCTTTGCACCTTATTTTGCTAAGAAGTTAGGTTCAATTATGACGATTGCGATCAGTACAATCATTTGTGCACCATTAATGTTAGTAATGGCCAATGCCAAGATGCTCGGAACGGGTGCCGCTTTATTTGCAGTTGTAGGCACAATTTTATTCTTCCGTTCAGGCCTTGCAAATGCCTCTATGCCTGTACAACAAGAAGTACAAATGATTTTAGTAGATAAGGATATGCGTCCTGCCTTTAGTGCGGTAATTGAAATTGCATTGTCAGTTGTTGGCGTCATCGATGGATCATTTACTGAATTCTATCTTTTGAAGACGCAACAAGGTTATGCCAATGCTTATATTATTGCGGCTGCATTATATATTGTGTCAGGAATTGTATTGATTCTCGTATTTGCTAAAAAGTATAATCGGATTTTGCGTGATAGTCATGCATCTGAAGAATCCAAATAATAAAAAAATAAAAAATGGAGCTTAGCCCCATTTTTTTATTGGTTTAAAACTGATTGTAATTTAGTAGTAAGCATGTCGATTGCCACATCATTTTCTCCGCCTTCTGGCACAATGATGTCAGCGTAACGCTTAGTTGGTTCGATAAATTGATTGTACATTGGTTTTACCGTACCAAGGTATTGGTTAATGACTGAATCAAGAGAACGACCACGTTCCTTCATATCGCGTTCAAGTCGGCGAATGAAGCGAATGTCATCGTCAGTATCAACGTAGACTTTAATATCCATTAAGTTGCGGATATCTTCGTTGAAAAGAACCAAAATTCCTTCCAAAATAATGATGTCGGCAGGTTCAACGTGAATGGTTTCATCACTTCTTGTGTGAGCAGTGAAATCATAAGTTGGCATTTCAATTGGCTTTCTGTGCATCAATTGATTAAGTTGTGCTTCAAGCAGTGGCATATCAAAAGCGTCAGGGTGATCGTAATTGATTTTCATCCGTTCTTTCATTGGTACGCCGGTATTGTCCTTATAATAAGAATCTTGCGTCATGATCATAATACGATCGTGTTCGTTAATATTATTAGCAATCTCGTGGGCGATAGTTGTTTTCCCACTTCCCGATCCCCCAGCAATTCCGATAATAACAGGTTTTTCAAGTTTTCCCATCATAAACTCCTTTATTTTTCTACATATCAATAAACATTTTAAGCTATTTTCCGAATATTAACAGACCTAATTTGCTCTAAAATCAAACTTCTTTTCAAAAGTAAGGAAATTGCCTTGCATTTTTATAAAAAATACTGTTAAATATATATCAATAAATTAAAAGGCTATGAAAAAGACGAGTAGATAATCTATTCTTTGCAGTGAACTGATGGTAGTGAGAAGTCAGTAGACCCTGGATTATTGAAAAACACTTTTAGCAGCTCACCGAAATAATAATTATTAAAGTAGGTCGAGACGTTTCCGGTACGTTACCTTGCCGGTGGAGCATGATTGTGCTTCATGAGATGGTCTATTTAATAGACAATTTGGGTGGTACCGCGGAAAAAGCCTTTCGTCCCTGTAACAGGAAGACGAAGGGCTTTTTCTTTGTCTTCTAAATGAAGTTTATAATCTATACAAAATTCGTAAAATTACCAAGTTATATTTGATTTTTTGAATAAAATCGAATAGCTTTTTTGAAAATCCGAATGAATATTATTAGCGATATTATAAACGTATCATTTTGACTGGTATAGGTGTTTAGTTTTAACCATAAAAAAGGTAAAATAGTATTATTACATAACATAAAACGAAAGAAAGGGTAGAAACCATGGCAGCAATTATTGAATTTAAACATGTTGATAAATATTACGGAAAGCTTCATGCATTGAAAGATATTAACTTAAAAATTGATGAAGGCCAAGTGGTTTCAATTATTGGTCCCTCAGGTTCTGGTAAGAGTACTTTAATCAGAACAATGAATGGACTTGAACCAATTAACAGTGGTCAATTGATTGTAACAGGTTATGACTTAGCTGATAAAAAGACTGATATCAACAAGATTCGCAAGAATGTAGGAATGGTATTCCAGCACTTCAATTTGTACAATAATCACACTGTGCTTGAAAATGTAATGTTGGCACCTAAGATCGTGCTTAAAAGACCTGATGATGAAAATCGTAAGGTAGCAATGGAATATCTTGAGAAAGTTGGTATGGCAGATAAGATTAATTCATACCCTCGTCATTTATCAGGTGGTCAAAAGCAGCGTGTAGCCATTGCCAGATCACTTGCAATGCACCCTAAGGCAATTTTATTTGATGAACCAACTAGTGCCTTGGACCCAGAAATGATTGAAGATGTGCTTGACGTTATGAAGTACGTTGCTGAACAAGGTATTACAATGGTCGTGGTTACTCACGAAATGGGCTTTGCTAAACAAGTAAGTAATCGTTTGATCTTCTTTGATAAGGGACAAATTTTGGAAGATCGCAAACCAGAAGAATTCTTTGCACATCCTGATACTGAACGTGCTCGTCAATTCTTAAGCAAGGTTATTTCTAAAGACTAAGGTAATTATTATGAAAAAAGCAAAAAGATTCCTTTTAATTCCGCTATTATTTTTTCTGTGTTTTGCATTAACTGCTTGCGGTAAAAGAAATAATCAAAACGTTTATCAAAAAGTAAGGGAAAATAAGCAAATAATTTGGGGCGTTAGAGCTGATACCAGATTATTTGGTTTAACTAATGTTAAAACTGGCAAGATTGAAGGCTTTGAAATTGATTTGGCACATGCCTTAACTAAGCAAATGCTAGGTAAAGATGCTACTGCCAGTTTTGTAACAACGACAGCCAATACTAGAATTCCTTTGCTTAAGAATGGAAATATCGATGCGGTTTTGGCTACAATGACCATTACGCCGGAACGTGCGAAACAAGTCGATTTTTCTAAACCATATTTCCCAGCTGGTTCATCTTTGCTTGTTCCAGATAATAGCAAAATTAAAAGCGTTAAGGATTTAAATGGTAAAACAGTTTTGGCTGTAAAGGGAACGACGGCCGTAGATGACGTGCATAAGTTTGCGCCGAAGGCACGAGTTCTTCAATATGATGATTATGGTCAAGCAATGTCAGCTTTAAAGGCAAATCAAGGTGTAGCTTTAACTACAGATAATGGTCTGCTTGCCGGTATTGCACAAGAAAATCCAGGTTATAAATTAGTAGGTGGCGTTTATAACAATGCACCTTATGGTATAGCTGTGAATAAGGGACAAAAGGATATGGTTGATCATATTAATAAGGCCTTAGATCAGCTTGAAAAAAATGGTACTTATGACCGTTTAATTAAGAAATGGTTTGCAGGAATTCCTGGTTTTAGTCTTAAGGGGGTACTGAAATAATGTGGCAAATTATTACTAATAACTGGGGAAGTTTTTTAACAGGTTTTTGGAATACTATTTTATGTAGTATTATTGCCTTGATTTTTAGTTTGATTTTGGGTGTGTTCTTTGCTTTGCTTGAAGTTGCACCACCTAAATTTGGACGTGTAATTGCGAAGATCTATATTGCAATTTTCAGAAATATTCCATTGTTGGTTATCGTTATGATCTTCTATTTGATCGTGCCACGCTATATTGTTAAGCTGTCAGGTTTTCAAGCAGGTACGATTGGATTGACGCTTTATACTTCCGCATTTATTGCTGAAACAGTGCGTGCAGGTATTAATTCAATTGGTGATGGACAAATGGAAGGCGCTCGTTCAAACGGGATGACTTATACGCAAGCGATGCGTTATGTCATTTTGCCACAAGCAATGAAGATCGTGATTCCACCACTCGGCAACCAATTTGTAAACTTGGTTAAGAACTCTTCAGTTTTGGCCTTCGTAGCTGGTTTTGACTTGATGTATCAAGCACAATTAATCGCATTTTCAACATTTAGAACGATTGATACTTACGTCATTGTAGGACTATTTTACTTGATTTTGACATTGCCACTTAGCTACTACATGCGTCACTTAGAGAAAAAGTTAGCACAATAGGAAGGGGATAGAAAATGGAAACTTTTATTCATGCGTATTCATGGGTTGATCTCCGCTTCTTGTTGCAGGGACTTTGGGTAACGATCTATGTTTCGTTGATTTCAATTGCACTTAGTTTTGTAGTTGGTCTGATTTTGGGTCTGATTCGTTATATGAAGATCAAATATGTTTCAGCAATCGTGGGCTTTATTATCGATATTATCCGTAACTTGCCACTTTTGCTTATTATCTTCTTTAGTTACTTCGGACTTCCTCAACTGGGAATTGTAACGAATCCAACAACGGCTTCAATTGCGGCATTGGTAATCTTTGAAGGAGCAATGCTTGCAGAAATCGTTCGTTCAGGGATCGGTTCAGTTGATCCAGGACAAATGGAAGGTGCCCGCTCTAATGGTATGAGTTATGGTCAAGCGATGTACCATGTTGTGATGCCACAAGCTTTGCACAACATGATTCCAGCTCTTCTTTCACAGTTCGTATCATTGGTTAAAGATACGTCACTTGCGACAATTATCGTGTTGCCAGAACTTTTATATCATGCACAAATTATCTACAGTCAAAATACGACTTATTTAATTCCAATGTACGTCATTATTGCGATCATGTACTTTGTTGTATGTTTCTGCTTGTCAACAGTGGCCAATTACTTACAAAAGAAATATAACTAGAGCTTTATGTCTAGACCAAAAAACTAACTATGCTACTATGAGAGTAGAAGTTAGTTTTTTTGTTTGGATAAAAATTATGAATGTAAATGAACAATTAACAGATCTAGAGCGAATTGAATTAACTAAAAAATCTTATGATGAATTAAAATTGGGCGAAGAAATCGTAATTGGTAACCATCACATTGGAATTGTCTGTCGCAACGTTCATGCAGAAGATGGCATGCGTGCGTTTATCATTAGTAATCCGCATGAAGTGACAATCTTATTTAAAGGATCATACGGCATAAAGAGAGGAAATCCGCAGACTTGGAGAGATGAGTGGCTTAAAACCAATCTACCGATTTTGCGTGCGATGTTATCGCATGAAAGACGAGTTCCTAGCCAATTAAAATCTGCTAGTAAATTATTAAATGAAACGATTAGTCAGTTTAAGGGAAAACAAATTTACATATATGGTCATTCTTTAGGTGCGATTAATGCTCAATTTGCATTGGCTAATTGTCATCATCCAGAGGCAATTGGAGCTGCATACTTGTATGAAGGAACCAATATTTGGTTATTGTTTACGCCAAAAGAACGTAGGCGAGTTGCCTTAATGCGAGAGAAGATTTTTAATTATGTCGATATATATGATCCAGTTACGTTGGGAATCACTGAAACACACCACATGGTCGGTAAATTGTGTTACGTGGATAGTGAACCGATGAAGCCAATTAAACAGCATATGTGGGGCGGATATTTGTTTAATCCTGATGGCAGTGTGAAGTTGCGGGAGATTGATCAGGCATTCTTGGCAGAAGCTAGAAGTGAACATAAGTTGCTTACTAGGTCTGGAGATTTGACCGAGTTCATTGAAAAGATTAGTTCGGCTGATGAGATTAAGAAGATGGCGACTGAAAAAATTGATCGGATGGTAGAGCATTATCCGGATCATAGTAGTTTGGCTAAGTTGGCCACGTTGTTTAAGTCGGAACTTCTTAAAGATAGGGATTGAAGATCATATTAGCTAATTTAGCAATTAAAAAAGAGGTTCCAAAATGGAGCCTCTTTTAAATTGATCAATTTATTTCTTTATTATTGCTTCCAAGCAGCATCAAGCTTATCTTTACCAGTCTTAATATCATTAGTCCATGATTGCTTCTTAGATGCCTTTGCCAAGATGTTTTGCATATTAACGTTAACTTGGTCGTATGCAGTTATTGAATTCTTAGTTACAGGTAAGAAGTAAAGGTTCTTGGAAGTCTTAGCTAAAATTGCTGGAATCTTGCTATCCTTTGCTTCTTGGTAAGCAGTGTCGTTCAAAGCAGCAGTATTAACAGGCATGTAGCCAGTTTGCTTTGCCCAGTAAAGTTGTGACGACTTAGAAGTCAAGAACTTAAGGTACTTGAATGCGGCAGCTTTTTGCATTGCGCTAGCCTTCTTAAACATGTAGATGTCAGTACCTTGTTGAACGTTCATTGAGCTTGGACGAGCAGCAACACCGTAAGTGTAACCCTTCTTCAACCCTTGCTTAAGGTATGCTTCATTAGCAGTTGAACCGATGAACATTGCAACTTGACCGTTGTTGAATGGAGTTGACATGTACTTTTGCGTACCAGCTTGCATGAAGTAGCCAGCCTTAACACCATCTGCGTAGTAGTTAATAGCTTTCACAGAATCCTTAGCAGCAAAGTTCAAATTCTTGTTGAAGTCCTTGCCGTAAGTTTCCTTCATTTGCATCATGTAGTAGTTGTTAAGTGCGTCAAAGCCCATACCGCGTACCTTGTGGTGACTCTTACGGTAGATTTCAGCAGATGCACTAGCAAGTTGACTCATGTTGCTTGGTACCTTTACGCCATACTTATCAAGCAAAGTCTTGTTGTAGAAAAGCACTTCTACAGACTTGTTAAATGGCACACCGTATTGTACGCCGTTGATGTTGGCGCCGTCCCAGAGTGCCTTCTTAATACCACTGTCTTTGTATGAACCCCAACCAATTTCTTTATTATTAACGTATGGAGTTAAGTTAACCAACATCTTATTCTTAGCGGCATTGTAAAGCCAGCCTGGATAAGCTTGAGTAATGGTTGGCAAATCTTTTGGTGATTGAAGTCCTGAAACAAGCTTGGCTTGCAAGTCAGAATAGTTACCACCTTGGCTTTGCAACTTAATATGAATGTTGGGATTTTTCTTTTCAAAGTCATTAGTTAACTTCTTTAAAGTACTTTGAGAAGTACCAGTTAATGAGTACCAAAAGTTAATCGTTGTCTTCTTGCTAATCTTAGTAGGAATCTTAGAAGAACTCTTAGAACTACTATTGTTGTTTGAACAAGCACTAAGACTGGCAACTGCTAAAACGGAAGCTCCAATTAGTGCCATTTTTTTGTAAAATTTCATTTTTTCTGCCTTTCGCTTTTTTACATTTCAAAGGTAGTTTACCATAGATAAGCGTACTATTCACAGATAAAATATAATATTGTTCATAATTGACACCGAAATATAATGATTCTAATATTGAAAGTAAGTAAATATTTTTAGCAGGTGGAAAATATGGACAAAAATCCTTTAGTATATGAATATTCAATCGGTAAACGTAAGCCTTATGATTATGATTATGGTAATCGTCAGGGTAACCAAAATGCAGGTTGCCCCTTCTGTGACGTTGCACATTTAACCAATATCTATGAAAAAGATGGGGATAAAATTTGGTTAAAGAATAAATATCCAACTTTACAGGATACTGACCAAACAATTCTGATTGAATCAAGCGATCACCAAGGTGATATTTCAACTTATACACGCGAAGACAATCAAGAATTAATGAAGTTTGGACTGAAATGTTTTCAAAAGATGAATAACTCAGGCCGCTATGAAAGTGTTCTTTGGTATAAAAACTTTGGTCCTAAATCTGATGGTTCTTTAACGCATCCCCACATGCAGATTGTTGGGCTTTACCATAAAGATGGCTATCACGATATTGGACCTGACAATTTCAAAGGCTTTGAGGTTGGTCGATCTGGTTCAGTAGAAATGAATCTTTCAGCTTATCCGATTCAAGGCTATCAAGAAGTAAATATCTTAACTCAAGATAATACCAATTTAGAAACGTGGGCAGATTTAATCCAAAAAGGTGCGCAATATATGCGTTCTGTTTTGTCACACGGTGTAGATTCATACAACTTATTCTTTTATCCGATTAATGATGGCAAAGGAACTTGCTGCAAGATTATTCCACGTTTTTATGCCTCACCATATTTTGTTGGCTATAAGATCTCGCAAGTCGATGATTCCGATACTTTAAAATGGGAAGCAGAGCGACTTAAGGGCTTCGTCAATGGCGGTATTTTACATTAAAATGTCAAAAAACGCATTCGCGAGATTGAATGCGTTTTTTTGATATAATTGAAATGATTAAATACATTTCTAAGAAGGGATGCTCATGAAGAAGATTGTAGTTATAGGTTCAAGCAATGTTGATACTACATTGCACGTAAAGGACTTTCCAAAACCAGGTGAAACAATTAATGCCACAGAAATAACCTCTGCTGGTGGTGGTAAAGGTGCAAACCAAGCTATCGCTGCAGCTAAAAGTGGCGCAGAGACTTATTTTATTAATCGTGTCGGTGAAGACAGCGAAGGCGGTTATATCACCCATCAATTGAAGAGCTATGGCGTTGACACTACCTATGTTCAAACCACGATAGGAAGCAAGACCGGTCATGCTTATATCACGCTTAATGAAGCAGGACAAAATGATATCATTATTGATCATGGCGCTAACTATGAATTAACTGTAGAGGATATTCAGGCTGCTAGTGATTTGTTTAAAGATGTAGATTGTGTGATTGCTCAATTCGAGACCCCACTTGAAGCAACAATTGAGGCTTTCAAGTTGGCTAAAAAGGCAGGAAAAATCACAATTTTAAATCCTGCACCTGCTATTGATAAAATTCCGGAAGAATTGTTGCAATACACAGATATTATTACGCCAAATGAAACTGAAAGTGCCAAGATTACGGGCATCCAAATAAAGGATAATTCAACTTTGGCAACGAATGCTGAAAAGTTGCATCTTCTTGGCGTAAAAAATGTAGTAATTACGTATGGTGATAAAGGTGCCTATATCTCATCTGCAGATATTGAAACTTTGGTACCAGCTTACAAGGTTAAGGCAACTGATACCACTGGTGCAGGCGATACCTTTATTGGTTACTTGGCAAGCAATTTAAAAGCAGACTTGTCCAACTTTGAAGAAGCCGCTAAAATTGCTAGTCGTGCTTCATCAATTGCCGTTCAACGTTTAGGTGCCCAACCTTCAATTCCTACTGCCAAAGAAGTAGAAAATGCAATGGAGGACGATGAATAATGGATAAAACAGAACAAGATCGCTTGAAAAAAGAAGCTGCTGAGAAGGCAGCAAGCATGGTAAAATCTGGCATGATTTTAGGCGTAGGTACTGGTTCAACCGTTGCTTTCTTTATTGATGCTTTAGGCAAGCGCAAGGATAATGATGGCTTAAAGTTAAAAGCAATCGTTACTACCAGTAATAGAAGTAAAAAGCAACTTGAAGACTTAGGCTTTAAAGTTAGTGAATTAACTGATGTTGATCAAGTTGATTTAACTGTTGATGGTTCTGATCGTGTTGCCGACAACTTAGACGGAATTAAGGGCGGCGGTGGTGCCTTAACCCTTGAAAAGAATGTTGCCATTAATTCTAAAAAGATTATCTGGATTGTGGATGAATCAAAACTTGTCCACAGATTAAGTGGATTTCCTTTGCCAGTTGAAGTATTGCCTATTTCTTGTGAACAAAACTTTAAGCGTTTTAAGCAAGAAGGCTTGAAGCCACAATGGCGAATGGATGGCGATAAGCGTTACATCACGCACTATGGCAACTACATTATTGATTTGGCTGCCGATCCAGTTCCAGCACCACATGGTTTAGCCGATTATCTTGACCGTACTGTAGGTGTAGTTGAACATGGTTTATTCCTTGATATGTGTGATGAGGTAATCATTGCTCATAGCGACGGCACAATTGAAGATAAGATTAAATAATAATTTTTAGCAAAAATGGTTAACTTTAACCATTTTTTATTTTGTCTTTTTTAATATCTTTTGTTAAAAATATATTTTTATTGTAAACACTGGATTAATTATCTATACTAGTGAAGATTTTATTTTTAAGTGTTGTAGAGGATTATTAGACATGAATAAAATTACTAAAAAGCAAAAGATGAGTTTTGCGGGATTGTTGATCGCCATAGGTATTGTGTATGGTGATATTGGAACAAGTCCGTTATATGTAATGAAATCAATTGTGACTGAAAATGGCGGGGTTGCCAACGTTAATCGAGAATTGATCGTTGGTTCAATCTCGTTAATTCTTTGGACAGTAACTTTGTTGACTACTGTCAAATATGTCATGATTGCTTTGAAGGCAACTAATCATGGCGAAGGAGGAATCTTCTCTCTTTATGCTTTAGTTAGAAAAAGAGCCAAGTGGCTGGTTATCCCGGCTCTGATTGGTGGTGCAGCTCTGCTTGCCGATGGTACTTTGACACCAGCAGTGACCGTTACCACTTCGATTGAAGGATTAAAGAATATGCGCTTTGGTGATGTGATTCCGGTTCCTTCTCAAGAAGTTGTAATTATGATTACTATCATCATTTTGGTAATTCTATTCTCAATTCAGAGGATGGGAACCAGCGTTATTGGTAAAGCATTTGGTCCAATTATGCTGGTATGGTTTACCTTTTTAGGAGTAGTTGGCATTGTTAACTTGAGCCATGATTGGAGTCTTTTGGAAGCGATTAATCCCATTTATGCTATTCGAATTTTGTTTAGTCCAGCTAATAAAGTCGGGATCCTAATTTTGGGTTCTGTCTTCTTGGCTACTACTGGTGCTGAAGCGTTATATTCGGATGTTGGACACGTAGGTAAAGCGAATATTATGGGCTCTTGGCCATATATATTTGTTTGTCTTTCATTAAACTACCTAGGCCAAGGCGCTTGGATTTTGCATAATGCTAGCTATCATGCTGGTAATGGTGACTTCAATCCATTCTTTGAAGTTGTTCCTAGCAATTTGCGTCTTTTTGCCATTGCCTTGGCTACGATCGCAGCTATCATTGCTTCCCAGGCATTGATTACTGGATCGTTTACTTTGGTCGCTGAGGCCAGCAGTTTAAAGTTTTTACCAAGAATGAATATTATTTATCCTTCAACTGAAAAAGGACAAATTTATATTCCATCAATTAACAAAATGATCTGTGTGGTAACTGTAGCAATTGTGTTCTTATTCAGAACTTCACACCACATGGAAGCAGCATATGGTTTGGCAATTACTGTCACTATGTTGATGACTACAATATTATTGTTTGAATACTTGGGTAAAAAAGGCAAACCACTTTACTTACGCTTGATCTTTTTGATTGCATTTGCTTTTATTGAAGGGATGTTCTTAATCTCCAGTTTGACTAAATTCTTACACGGCGGTTACGTAACTGTTTTAATTGCTGGCTTTATCTTGGCAATCATGTATGTTTGGTTTTATGGAAATAAGATTCGTGATAAGCGTGAAGCTAAGAATGCTTACGTTCGTTTAGACGAGTATACAGAAATGCTGACAGATTTAAGCCACTGCGAAGATTACCCTGTTTATGCCACTAATGTTGTTTATATGGCAAAGGTTAAGTATAATAAGTTCATTAAGCGTGAGATACTTTATTCAATTTTGGATAAAAGACCTAAACGTGCTAAAGCCTATTGGTTTGTTACTGTCAATGTAACAAACGAACCATATACCGCAGAATATGCAGTAAATACGTACGGTACTAAGAACGTAATCAACGTTCAGCTTTATCTAGGTTTTAGAAAGCAAACTAGCGTTAACGTCTACTTACGGCAAATTGTTCATGAATTGATTGCAGATGGTACTATTGAGGCTCAACTACAAAGATTCACTACTACTCCTGGTAGAGATGTAGGTGACTTCTCCTTCGTCATTGTTAATGATGTAATTAGTCCATTAACTAAATTGACTGGTTATGAGAAGTTTATGGTCGAGGCTAGAGTCTGGCTGCAAAATTTATCTTCTAACCCAGCTTCTTGGTTTGGTTTAGAGTATGCAGATACAGTGGTAGAACGAGTACCATTGATCTTAGGTAAGCATCAAGAAAGCTATATTAAGCGAATTAAACCTAAGAAACAAACTAAAAAGTAACTGAAAAAAGTCTAGCCAAGCTAGGCTTTTTTCAGTTAGATTAGATCGAACCACTTTTTTATTTGGTCGGTTTTTTGTTATTATAAATATACTTAATACGCTTAGAAGAGGTAGAATTTATGAATAAGAAACCTTTAATTATTAGTACAGATCCAGGAATTGACGATATTGCAGCAATGACGATCAGCCTTTTTGCTAAAGAACTTGATGTCAGAATGATCGTGCCAACCTGGGGAAATGTTCAACTTGAATATACTTTGCAAAATACTTTGAATTTAGAAAAGTTTTTGCACACCAAGGTTCCCGTAGTAGTGGGGGCTAATCAACCATTAGTTGCACCAATGATTAGTGCCGCATCAGTACATGGTAAAACTGGTATTGCTGGCTTTGATTTTGAAGAAGCAGATCGCAGTTTGGTTAAGCCAGGCCTTGCTGCAACTGTGATGGCTGAAGAAATTAAGAATAGTCCTGAAAAAGTTACTTTACTTGGAATTGGACCGTTAACTGACTATGCTTTGCTTTTTAAACAATATCCTGAAGTAAAGAAAAATATTGATCAAATCGTCATCATGGGCGGTAACATCGGTCGCGGCAATCACAGTCCACTTGCTGAATACAATATTGCGGGAGATCCTGAAGCTGCTCAAGTTGTTTTCCACAGCGGTTTGCCAATTAAGGTGGCGCCGCTTGAAATTGGCAATAAGGCTCATTTAACCCAAGATCAAATGAGCAAGGTAAAGGAATGTGGTGAAGTCGGCAACATGCTTTACTCACTATTTTCACACATTCATGAGCCAGATGGTGATCCTCGTATTAAGATTTATGATCCAACGGCTGTAGGCATTTTGCTTCATCCAGAAATGTTTACCTTGAAAAAGGCTAACGTAGAGATTGAATTGCGCGGTCAATTTACATATGGTGCAAGTGTAATTAACTTTATGGATCAAGAACATGCTAATGCAGAAATTGCAACAGATGTAGATCTAGAGCAATTTTCAAAGTGGTTTATTGATAGTATTAAAAATTCTGATCAAGGAAGAGAATAATGGCAGATTACGTTTATCGGACAGTAATGCAGGATATTAAACAAAATATTTTAAATAATAAATATAATGGGATGCGGATTCCCGATGAGCGTAGTTTAGCTAAGCATTATGACGTTAGTCGTTCATCGATGAAACGAGCCCTAGAATTATTGGCCCAACAAGGGATCGTTTTTAAAAAGCGAGGTAGTGGCACGTTTATTAATCCACTGTATTTGAAAAATCAGGCGATGTTTCGTTATGACGGCTCGAACTTGGGAATCACTGATAGTTTTAAGGTACCTGGTAAAAAGCAGCAAATAAAACTGTTAGATTTTCAGGTGATTAAAGCTAACAAAGAAATTGCGGAAGACTTATTTTTAAATGAAAATGCTTTTGTTTATGAATTCAAGCGCCTGCGTTTACTCGATGAACAGCCATTTTTGATTGAAACAGGTTATTTACCTATTAAAATTATGCCGGAATTGAAGCCTGAAACGTTGCAGAGCTCTTTATTTAATTATTTGGAAGATGAACAAAGCAAAACCGTAACTAAGGCATTTTTGAATATTACAGTTGAGCCCTCGAATGCTGAAGATCAAAAGCAGATGCATTTAAAAGAAAATGAGCCAGTTGGTGTTATGGAAGGTATTTTCTTTTTAGATGATGGAACACCGTTTGAAGTGTCAAACATGCGAGTTCATTATCACTACATGAATTTCAATACTTTTGTTAATTTGGGGAAATAGAAATATTATATGAAGCAGCCATTTAATGACTGCTCTTTTTTTGGCTAGCGTAAATATGATATAATATTAGTGGGAAATCCCACAGAAAGAGAGGGCTTAATTATGCAAGTCGTCAATAATTACATTGCTCATACAGATAGTAAAAAGAGAATAACATTACGTAAATCTAAATTTAAATATTATGATGTTAAGGAATATGATAATGGATGTTTAGTTTTAGAACCTAGAGAATTGGTTAAGCCAAAAGATGTTTCAAATAAGGCTCTGGAAGTAATGGATGAATCTATTGCTAACTTTGAGAAAGGAAAAGTGTCCGCTCCAGTAGACTTATCAGATTTTTAGAATGCGGTTTAAAATCGAAATGGGTATTCCCCAGATGGCTGAATTATGGCAGGAATTACAGGTAAGTTATCGAAATGGTTCAATTAGTAAAAAAGATACAGTTTTATACAAAAAATGGGGAAAAGCATTAAAATCGCTATCTGAAGATCCTTAATATCCTGGATTACGTACTCATGAAATATCTTCTTTATCAGCTAGATACGGCATGAAAGTTTGGCAGTCTTATTTAGAAAATAATAATAGTGAAGCTCGGCGAATGTTTTGGGTTTACGGCCCTAATCGAAGAGATATTACTATCATCGGATTAGATCCCCATCCAGAAAGTAGAAAAAATGGTGCATATAATAGAGTAGAATTGTCTAAATTTGCCAAAATAATGTATTGTTAGATAGTTAAAAGGTGCATAAGTGCGAAGAAAAAATAGGACTTTTATTGTGAAAGTCCTATTTTCTTTTTACTCATTCAAATATTTATCTAGCACTTGCAAAACACCATCATCATTATTGCTTGGTGCAATATATTTAGCGACTTTTTTAAGTGCAGGTTCAGCATTTTCCATAGCATAGCTATAGTCGGCGAGTTCCAGCATTTCTTTGTCGTTCATGCCATCGCCAAACGCAATTAATTCACTAGGCTTAGCATCGAAGTAACGTAAAAAGTATTTTAACGCGATACCCTTGTTGACGCTATAAGGAACGATATCCATTAGCCCGAATCCACTTGAAGTACAGTGGATTTTTTCTGCGTGGTGGGCATTGAATTCCTTTTCTAATTCTGCTGAAAAATCATATCGATAACTCAAAGTTAGTTTAGTAATTTGATCATGAGGACTTACGGCGGTCATTAAGTCGGGTACTTCCACACGATCAGGATAGTAGAAGTTCATTGTTTGCTTAAAGGCAGGGGATGCATCCATCGTTGTATATGAGCTATTGATGCCAGTGACGATGACGGAACTCTCAGGATAATGAATTTGAATAAATTCTAGTAATTCCATTGTAGTTTTGTGAGTTAATAGGTGAGTGCTGATAATGTTGTCATCTTGAATAAGAAGTGAGCCATTGTCGGCAATCATGTCAATTCTATCTAAAAATCCAGTGAAATCTTTTCTCAAACGAGAATATGGTCGACCACTTGAAACAATAAAGTGGGCTTTATTTTCATGAATTTGATCTAAAATTCGGTCAAATCTTTTATGATCAAAAGTTTGATTATCACGCATGAATGTACCATCCATGTCTACGGCAATAACTTTAAAAGGTAATTTGCTCATGTAATTTGTCCTCTTTTTATAAAATCTATATCTTTTCTATTTATTTACTATTATAAAGCAAAAAGCCGGGTAAATGTTTTACCCGGCTTTTTGGATTTCATTTTTTTGATCTAGAGCAGATACACTGTTCACTTTAGATCTTAACAAATTGTTCTGCTGAATCAATTGGACTTAAATAAACGTAAGAAAGATTTAAATATTTTGTTTTTTCTATTAAGTTTTTCATTATTTTTTCTTGATCAGGGGTTAAATGTAAATGATTCAATGCTACCTTGGCTTGAATATACATTACTAACTTACTTGTATATTCAAGTGGATGGTCATTACTATCGAATTTGTTAATAACCAGTCCAATAGCATCGCGAATAGGACGATAGCGTCCAATATTCATTTCATTATAAATATTGCTGAAAAAACTATTATAGAAATTTTTTAAATCTTGATAGACCTCTTTGGTATCTGAGTTATGTTTAAAAATGCCGAACATCATAATCACTCCTTTAAAACCGGTAGGATTTGTGTTTTAGGATTAAACCAACTTCTCTGCTCATTGGTTAAAGGAGTATCTGTTATTAAGACATCCACCTTGTCCAATGGAGCAGACATATATGGAGAAGATGAATCGTTAGTGAATTTATATTTTTCTGCTACTAAAACAACTTGATTAGCGCGTGCAATTGCCGTACGTACGACTTCTGCGTCTTCCATTTTTGGCGCATATACACCATCTGGTCTAATACGAGAAGCGCCAATGAAAGCTGTATTGAAATGAATCTTACAAATTGTTTCAAGAGCGACTTTTGAGTAAATGTAGCGCTGCGACTTGTTGATTAATCCGCCTAGCAATCTAACAGAAGGGACTTCGGTTGTTAACATGCTTAAAGCATTGTCGATTGAATTAGTAACTACTTGCATATCGATACCGTTAAGCATGGGACAAAGTTGTTTTAGAATTGTTGAAGAACCAATAAAATCACATTGACCAGGATGAACGAATCGTTTAGCTTTTTTTGCCATTTTCAATTTAATTGGTGATTGAACTTCATTTCTAGTTAAAAAATCAGGTACGCTATTTTGATTGACCTCCATCAGCCCGCCGTGTACTCGGATTGCCTGTCCAGTTGTCGTTAAATGAATTACATCACGACGTGCAGTATCAAAAGATACATTAAAATGTTGGGCAATTATTCTAGTTGAAAGCTGATGTTTTTCTTTCAATAGCTTTTTGATTTGAATTAATCGTTCTTCTTGAGTCATTTTTCTCTCTCCATGAATTAGTCTAGCATTTTTACAGGTAGCCGTATTTGTTTGATCAGCATTTTGCATTTATTTATCAGTACTTTTAAGTATATCAAAACATAAACACTTATATTTCATTATAAAAAACTGATTAGTTCAAGGATAAGGCTATTCTGATTTAAATCTAAAGACTTATTTAAATTGGTAGGATCCAATTATAAAAATGATTGACTTTTCATCAATAATTGGTATGATATAGGTATAAAGAAAAGGATTACAAAACAGAGCGCTTAAACTTGCTCAAAGGAGGAAAAATGACGAATTACGATTCAAAAGAATACTTAAAGAGCGTCGATGCTTACTGGCGTGCTGCAAATTACTTATCTGTTGGACAACTCTTCTTAATGAAGAATCCATTGTTAAAGCATAAGTTGGTTGCTGAAGACGTAAAGCCAAAGCCTATTGGTCACTGGGGTACTATTGCTCCACAAAACTTTATTTATGCACACTTGAACCGTGTACTTAAGAAATATGACTTGGATATGTTCTACATTGAAGGCTCAGGTCACGGTGGCCAAGTAATGGTTTCAAACTCATACCTTGATGGTTCATATACTGAACGTTATCCAGAAATTACCCAAGATGAAAAAGGTATGGCTAAATTATTCAAGCGTTTCAGTTTCCCAGGCGGTGTTGCTTCTCACGCTGCTCCTGAAACTCCAGGTTCAATCCATGAAGGTGGGGAATTAGGATACGCTTTATCTCACGGTGTTGGTGCAGTTTTAGATAATCCAGATGTAATTGCTGCTGTTGAAATCGGTGACGGTGAAGCTGAAACTGGCCCGCTTGCAGCAAGTTGGTTCAGTGACAAGTTCATCAACCCAATTAAAGATGGTGCTGTTTTACCGATCCTTCAAATCAATGGCTTCAAGATTTCTAACCCAACTATCGTTTCACGCATGAGTGATGAAGAATTAACCGAATACTTCCGTGGTATGGGTTGGGATCCACACTTTGTTTCAGTATTTAAGGGTGGCCGTTTCGATGGTGAAAAGGATCCAATGCAAGTCCACGAAGAAATGGCTAAGGCCATGGATGAAGTAATCGAAGAAATCAAGGCCATTCAAAAGCATGCTCGTGAAAATAACGATGCAAGTTTGCCACACTGGCCATTGATCATCTTCCAATGCCCAAAGGGTTGGACTGGTCCAAAGAAGGATCTTGATGGTAACCCAATTGAAAACTCATTTAGAGCACACCAAATTCCAATTCCTGTCTCACAAGGTGATATGAAGCATGCCGACATGTTGACTGATTGGCTTGAAAGCTACAAGCCTGAAGAATTATTCAACGAAGATGGTTCACCTAAGGAAATTGTTACTGAAAACACTGCTGAAGGCGATCACCGTATGGCAATGAACCCAATCACTAATGGTGGTAAGGATCCTAAGCGCTTGAACTTGCCAGACTACCGCGACTTTGCTCTTAAGTTTGACAAGCCAGGTTCAATGGAAGCTCAAGACATGGTTGAATGGGCTAAATACTTAGATGAAGTTGCTAAGCTTAACCCAACCACTTTCCGCGGCTTTGGTCCTGATGAATCTAAGTCAAACCGTTTGTTCCAACTTTTGGATAACCAAAAGCGTCAATGGGAACCAGAAATCCACGAACCAAATGATGAAAACATGGCTCCAAGTGGTCGTGTGATCGATTCACAATTATCAGAACACCAAGATGAAGGCTTCCTTGAAGGCTACGTATTAACTGGTCGTCATGGCTTTTTCGCAACTTACGAAGCATTTGGTCGTGTAGTAGACTCAATGCTTACACAACACATGAAGTGGCTTAGAAAAGCTAAGGAACAATACTGGCGTCATGATTACCCATCACTTAACTTTGTTGCTACCTCAACTGTGTTCCAACAAGACCACAACGGTTACACTCACCAAGATCCAGGTATTTTGACTCACTTATACGAAAAGAATCGTCCAGATTTGATTCATGAATACTTGCCATCAGATACTAACACTTTGCTTGCTGTTGGTGACAGGGCCTTTAAGGATCGTGAATGCATCAACGTTTTGGTAACTTCAAAGCAACCTCGTCCGCAATGGTTCTCAATTGAAGAAGCTCAAAAGTTGGTTGACAAGGGCTTAGGCTACATTGACTGGGCTTCAACTGATAAGGGTACAAAGCCAGATGTTGTCTTTGCTTCAACTGAAACTGAACCAACTATCGAAACTTTGGCAGCCATTGACATTTTGCACGACAAGTTCCCAGATCTTAAGATCCGTTACATCAACGTTGTCGACGTGATGAAGTTAATGTCACCAAAGGACAACAAGAATGCTATTTCTGATGAAGAATTTGACCGCTTATTCCCAAAGGATGTTCCAGTAATCTTTGCATGGCATGGCTACAAGAGCATGATGCAATCAATCTGGTTCGACCGTAAGCGTTACAACGTTCACATCCACTGCTACGAAGAAAATGGTGACATTACCACTCCATTTGACATGCGTGTCTTGAATCACCTTGACAGATTCGACCTTGCAAAGGACGCTGTTGAAAGCGTTGCTAAGTTAAAGGGTAAGAACGCTGACTTCATTAGTCACATGGATGATTTACTTGAAAAGCACCACCAATACATTCGTGATAATGGTAAGGATATGCCAGAAGTTACCGAATGGAAATGGAAGGGCTTGAAGTAATTTCTAAATAAGAATAAATTAGACCTATGTCGAAAAACATAGGTCTTTTTTGTAGGGGTAGATATGAAATCAGGTTTAGTACTAGAAGGCGGAGCCATGCGTGGACTTTTCACCGCGGGTGTGCTCGACGTCTTAATGGAAAATAATATAAGTTTTGATAGTGCAATTGGCGTTTCGGCGGGTGCAGCGTTTGGCGTTAATATGAAGTCAGAGCAGATCGGACGAGTATTGCGTTATAATCTGCGTTTTACGGGTAAGCCGTATTACGCTAGTTGGAAGTCATGGCGCAGATCAGGCAATTTATATGCCGCTAACTTTTGTTATCACGTTTTACCAGATAAGTTAGATGTGTTTGATAAAAAGACTTTTATGGCTAATCCAATGGACTTTTGGTGCGTGGCAACGGATGCCGCAACAGGTGAGCCGGTTTACCATAAGTTGAGGGATGCGGGGTATGTAGATTTAGAATGGATCAGAGCATCATCATCCATTCCATTTTTTGCCCATCCTGTAGCTATTGGCGGTCATTATTACTTTGATGGCGGCGTTTCAGACTCGATTCCATATGGCTTTTTGAAGAAAAATAATTTTGATAAAAAGATCGTGATTACAACGCAGCCTAAGGAGTACAGAAAGAAGCAAAGCAAGCTTTTTCCGGTTGAAAGGGTATTATTGCGTGAGTATCCAGCTGTGCTTGATAAATTGGCTACAAGAGCGGAAGACTATAACGCCGTGTTAGATAATATTGAAGCGGATGAAAATACTGGAGAAACTTTCGTCATTAGACCGCCAGAGGCATTAAATATTGGAACGCTTGAGCAAGACAAGAATGAAATTAAGCGTGTCTATTATGTGGGACGGCAAGAGGCAGAAAAAGTTTTGCCAGGCTTAATTAATTATTTGAATAATTAGAAATAGGGAAATGAATTAGCTTTAAGCAGCTATGTAGATTTAGATGATGAGAATGCAAGGAAAAGAAATAGCTGGAAGATGCTAGTCAGCTTTGTGGTGTTAACGGTAATATATGCGTTATGGCCGCTAGTATCGCATTTATCAAGGCTCTGGTATATCAAGGATTTATTGATAATTGTATTAATCCTAGTTTTAGCATCGTTATTGCTGCATTTGTGTCGTACCGCTAAAGTATTACAAACAAGAATGCAGTCTGGAAAAGCACAAAAAATTTGGAGCTGGATTTTATTGATAGTGGGTGTGCCATATATCATTTCGATTCTGCTGGCGTCTATTATGCAAATTACTCATATGGCGATCAATAAAATTATTTCGATGTTTGTGATAGCGTTGATGGCAGGGGTAATCGAAGAATTGCTGTTTCGCGGCTTGCTTTTTAATAGCTTATTAAGCTTCTTTTATCACAACAAGAATCGGTTCTTGATAGCTGGGTTGATCAGTTCAATCTTATTTGGCTGTATGCACTTAATTAACTTAACGCACCAACCGTTACAATCTACTGTTGGCCAAGTCATCTTCGCTTTTACTACCGGAATAATTTTGATATATTTGCGCTTATTATCGAATAATATCGTTTGGTGTATGGTATTACACTTCTTCATCGACTTTAAACCTGTGATTCTTACTTCTAATACAGGCTCGCATAACATTTCACTTGTCAAAGTCTTCTTAGCAGTTTTGCCATTAATGATCTTGGCAATAATTTGTCTTTGGTTGTTTAATCGGCATTATGTGCAAACAAATAAATAGAATTAATAATCACTATCATTTCGGTAGTGATTATTTTTTGCCCAAATTTGATTGAAAAATAACCGAATTTGAATCAGTACAATTATACCTTTGCAAATAATGCTAAAGTGAAGAGTAATAAATAGTAGGAGGAAAAGGGAAATAAATATTTCATCATACGATCTAGGTTATTACACAGGAGCGGTAGTTCTTGTAGTACTAGAGCTAATACTTTTTTACGCTATTACTAATGTCAAATTTAAAAAGCGAGATTTAATATTTGCATTGGTCGTTTTTATTTGCAATCAAGTAATTGCAGAGTATATCCCAGAATGGAGCAATATTATCAGTCCCGTTACAACTATTGCTCTTTATTACTGTTACTTTTACAAACGAGCAGGTAAGTTGTTAACTGTTGCAGCAATTACCTTAATTCACTCGGTTTTAATCTTAACTTATTTAATGAGCAATTATGTTTTTTCCTATTTGCCAATAATTTTTGCTTTCTTGTTTTATCCGGTAGTTTTAACTATTTTGTATCTAATTTTGAAAAAATGGCGTTATCAGATTCATCAATTTTTAACTAATGAAAATCGCCGGATTGCTGACTGGCTAGTAGTCTATCTTTATGCTTGCGCATTAATTGTCAATATTATGCGAGTGCCAGAAATCAAATTACCAGCTGAAATTTTTGGGATTTTGATCATGGGAATGCAGTCTCTATTTATTGTGGGGGTCTATATTGCAAGTGTACAGCTACAGAAAAAATTGTTAAAAAAGCAGGAACAGCGCAACTTTAAGCTCTATTTACATGATTTAGAAGATAGTGAAGATCGTTTGCGCAGATTTAAGCATGATTATTTGAATTTACTAGCAACGATGCGGACAGTAGCTGTGAATAATCATGATCAAAAATTAGTTCAAGAATTGGCACAATATACGGAAAAACAGATTAATGATGAAAATAGTTGGCATTTTAAAAATTTGAATCACTTACATAATGATGCACTTAAAGTTTGGTTGTGAATAAACTAGCCCAAGCTAATGAATTAGGAATCAAGTATTCTTTTGAATGCGAAAAAGAGATTAAAGTTTTACCTAAAAACGTGAAATTGTTTGATTTAGTGCGGATTATTGGCATCGCCTTTGATAATGCTATTGAAGAAAGCGAGCAATTAGCTAATGTTCAAGCAATAAATGATCAATATGACAACATGTTTATTGAATATAGTGAAAAAGATAATTGGTTTAATTTTACTATGGTAATTGACTAGGAATAGAAATGAAATATAAAGTGATTATTTGTGATGATGATCTTGCGCAAGCAAGTAATTTAGCTTTGAAATTGGGAATTGCGGCAATGATGCAGCCCGAAGAAGTTGAACTTGAAATCGGTACGACTGCTCAAAATGCAAATGAGGTCTTGAACTATCTAAATGAACATCCCTTAGACGGCGGAATCTATTTTTTAGATATTGAATTAGGCGATAACCAGGACGATATAAACGGTGTGGATCTAGCTGAAGAAATTAAAAAGTTAGATCAGCGAGTACAAATTGTTTTTGTAACTGCTTATGACGAATACATGGAGTTGACCTATCAACGGCGTATCGGGTCGATTGACTATATCAGCAAAAGTAATTCTGATTTGCAGCAGCGATTGAATGAGACGGTACGGGATGCTGTAAATAATTTAGCTAAGGCTAATTTTAGCAAGAAGATGACGTTTTCTTATCGTTTATGCAGGATCATTCGCAACGTTAATATTGATGATATCTATCATATTTCAACAACCAGGGCACCACACAAGCTGTGTTTGGTGCGTAATGATGGCACTGCCGAGTTTGCAGGCGATATTAAGAACATTGATCAGCAAAATGAGTTTTTAAAGAAAGTATCACAATCATATTTGATAAATCCGAAAAATATTGCACAAATCAATTTAAAGAAAAAGGAGATTAGCTTTCCTAATGGGGATGTAATCAAGTTTTCTCGTCGCTTTACATATGTGATGAAAGGTATGATAAACACTTATAATTTGAAACAAAATAGTTACCGAATTTGACTAAAAATTAACCGGATTTGAAGTTATATTTCTGCCTTTACTAGAAAGCTAGATAATAATCTTGAGATAAAGGAGAAAGAAAATTAACTTAAGAAAGTGGAATATTTACTTCAGATGGGAAATAGCTATCGTCATCCTACTTTGATGGGGGATGGCAATTTTCAATATTGTTAAAGTACATCTAGCTACAGCAGGACTATGTATTGTGGTTAGTATTTTACCAGTGCTGGTTTTAGCTTTTAATTGGTTAAAAAAGAAGTCAGCAGTCACTCGCTGGTTAGCAATTATAATCATGCCTGCAATTTTATCAGTGACGTGGTACATACTTTTTCACAATATTTTGTGTTATGTCAGTTTTAAATTAGGTATTATCGTTTTATTTGGACTTATTTTGCTAGTAATGGACTTACCAGTCGCAGTGGTAGCGATAGGGCAAATGCAAAATTGGTTGGGCCGCTTAATTGCAGCTTGCTACTTTGACACGGTGCTCTTGTCATCGACAGCGATTGAATTAAAGCCGCAAGGGATTAACGTCTTGATTTCTTCCGGTTTGATGGCTGGAGTAGCTGCATTTTTAGCAGCAATGCTGATTGCAAAATGTTGGGGCTTTAGCTTCAATCCTGATTTAAAATGGCAGAAGTCTAGTAACTGGTCGAATGTGACATTTATCTTATTACTTCTATTCTGTATTGTCTTTGCCTTCTGGGCAGAGTTTTGCGAAAAAGGAAATAATCTAGTAGAGATCTTATTCAAACCAGATTTTGGTCCGTTGAAACCAACTTGGGCATCGTTTTGTAGAGCCTTAGAAGCAGGTGTCTTTGAAGAAACCAACCGCTATTTGACGATCTTAGCTTTGATAGTTGGCTTTGCTAACAGTAAATATCGAGTTCAGATCACTGTGATTGTTAGTGCGGTTGTCTTTGGCTTGTGTATTTTACTAATTTAGGCGGTCAGGATTTTGCGGCGATCTTGAACCAAGTAATCTATGCCGCAGCGTTGGGCTTAGTTCTAGCTATCCTATATTTATATACTGGCAAATTGTGGTTACCGATGCTGTATCACTTTGGCGTTGATTTTTTGAATTATGCAGTTAATGGTGGAATTAAAGCACAGGTTTGGTCAGGCACTCTTAGTGATTTGGTCAGCTCGCTTGTTTCAATTGTAGTTCCGGTAGCTATTGCGATTTGGATGATGACGGGCAAGAGAAAATTAGTCATAGATGAAAATATTGAGCGCTTGTTAGGCTAGAATAATATAAAAAAACAGGATTTAGCATATGCTAAGTCCTGTTTTTTCGTTTATAAGAATTTTTCAAAAGCCTTACTAATACCATCTTCATCATTTGAAGCAGTAACATAATCAGCGTGTTCTTTAGCGACTGGACTGCCGTTACCCATGCAGACCGCTGTTCCTGCAAATTCAAACATCGTTAAGTCGTTACGCTCATCACCAATTGCCATTACTTCATCTGGCTTATTTCCTAATTTTTCAGTTAATTCCTTTAAGCCGTTACCTTTGCTGACGCCAGGATGCAATAATTCAAGAAAACATGAATCAGCGCGAACTACATATAAATCCTTTTCAAATTCTTGGCTAATTTTTTCTTCCCATTGATCAATTAATTGTTCTTTGCCTACAAAGCATCCCTTAGCTATTTCAAAATCAGCAGGCAATTCATCCGGCTGGCGAATATATAATGTAGCAGAATTTTCGTAAGCTTGTGTGTAGATCATCAAATCAACGTCATGATCTCCAGTAATGATCTTTGAATCAGGAGATACGACATTGAATGGAATGTGATGTTTCTTACCGAAATCGTACATTTTGCGATAAAACTTGTTTGAAACCAAATCTTCAGTCATAACTTGACCATCTGCAGTTATAGTAATTGCACCATTTAGAGTGATTGCATATTGATCAGGCCCAACTATGCCTAATTCATCCATAAAATGTTTTAAACCTGCGATAGGACGACCAGAGCATAATGCGACTTTAATTCCTTGATCTAATGCTTTTTTAACTGCTTCTTTCGTGCTAGGTAAGATTTTACCGTTTGAATCAAGCAAAGTTCCATCTGTATCTAATGCAATAAATTTAATTGCCATAAAGAGCTCCTTATTTTTGGTAATCGCTTTCATTATACCTAAACATGAAGCGTATGAAAATGAAATATTTTGCATACATTTAATATATATATAAATAATAAAATAAATAGCATATTTCTTGACACACTAAATTGGCATGTAAACTTTTTACTTGAACATACGCTATAAAGGGCACAAAAATATTTCATTTGATTAAATATGCTAAAAAAATATCTGAAATATATTTCAGGCGATGAAATATTATTTTAATACCTTGAAACAGCTTTTCAGCTTTTTTAAAAACGCTTACACAAAAGAAAAACTATGGTATAAATAAGAATGTAAGCTAGCTGCTGAGATAGAGATAAATCTGAATTTGATATCACTTAGATTTTCTATCTTAATCAATTATCTAGAGGAGAAATATTTAGATAAGATCTAGTTGTATGAGCACCTTGCAACTAGTTAGATTTGGTGAAATAGATTAGGTGTAATACAAGAAACAATTGATCTAGTTTGATTCTTTCTTTCAGGGGTAAATTATTATGATGCAAAAGTTTCAGCGGTTTGGGGCCGCAATGTTCGTCCCAGTTATGCTGTTCTCGTTTGCGGGTATTGTTGTAGCTCTAGGAAGCTTATTCAATAACCCAACTCTGTTTGGCTCAATTGCTAATCCAGGGACGGCATGGAACTCAGTTTGGGACACAATTTCAGCTGGTGGTTGGACAGTCTTCAACCAAGAGGGTATTTTGTTTACTGTAGGTTTGCCTATCGGTTTAGCTAATAAGGCTAGAGGTAGAGCAGCCATGGAAGCAGTTATTGCTTACTTGACTTACAACTACTTCATCGGTGCAATGCTTACCCACTGGGGTGCAGCATTTGGCATTCCTAACTTTGACAAGATTCAAATTGTTGCTAACGCTACTAACCACGGTTTAACTAACATTGCTGGTATCAAGACTCTTGACACTAGTATCTTAGGTGCCTTGGTTGTTGCTTTGATCGTTGTATGGTTACACAACAAGTACTTCGACAAGAAGTTGCCTGACTGGCTTGGTACTTTCCAAGGTTCAACTTATGTCTACGCTTTAGCATTCTTTGTAATGATTCCTTTAGCACTCATTACTTGCTGGGGCTGGCCAAAAGTTCAAATGGGTATCACCAGCATGCAACACTTCATCGTAGATAGTGGATTTATCGGTGTTTGGATTTACCAATTCTTGAACCGTGTATTGATTCCTACTGGTCTTCACCACTTGGTATATATTCCATTCCAATTCGGTCCAGCCGTTGTTGCCGGCGGTTTGCAACCATACTGGTTGAAACACCTTGCTGAATACGCTGCAAGTACTAAACCACTTTCACAAATCGCTTCAGTTGAAGGATTCCAACTTTACGGTAACGAAAAGGTATTCTTAGTACCATTTATCTGTCTTGCCTTCTACGCAACTGCTAAGAAGAACAAGAAGAAGCAAACTTCAGCTTTGCTTATCCCAGCTGCTTTAACCTCAGTATTAGCTGGTATTACTGAACCTATCGACTTTACTTACTTGTTCGCAGCTCCTGTACTTTGGGTAATTTACTCAGTATTGTCAGCTACTATGAACACTGTAATGTGGGCCTTTGGTTTAAGAGGTTTCATGTCAGACGGTGCCATTGGTATTGCATCAATGAACTGGTTACCACTTTGGGAAAACCACTGGCATACATATGTAATGCAATTTATCGTTGGTATTATCTTCGGTATTATTACTTACTTCGTATTTAAGATCATGATTGAGAAGTTTAACTACATCACTCCAGGTCGTGAAGCTGATGACGAAGACGTTAAACTTATCAACAAGAAAGAATACAAGCAAAAGATGGCTGCTAAAGCAGCAGGTAAGGATGCAAACGATCCTTACATCGCAAGAGCCACTGCATACCTTGACTTATTAGGTGGTGCTTCAAACATTACTGAATTGTCATCATGTGCTACTAGATTACGTGTATCTGTTGCTGATCCAAGCAAGGTTGCTCCAGACTCACAATTTAAGGCCAACAAGGCCGTTAACGTTGTTCACCACGGTAAAGCATTACAAGTTATTGTTGGTCTTGACGTTCCTCAAGTTTTGGACGAAATGACTCAATTGATGCAACAAAGCGGCAGTGACGCTAAGGTTTCAACTGAACAAGATAATCCATACATTGAGAGAGCTACAGGTATCGTTGACCTTCTTGGTGGTGGCGAAAACATTAAGGATGTAATTGCTTGCTCAACTAGAGTAAGAACTCACGTCTTTGACACTAAGAAAGTTGCTCCAGATTCTGAATTCAAGAAGATCGCAGATTCATATGAAGTTCAACACAAGGACAACAACGAAATTGACATTGTTGTTGGATTGGATGCCGATCAAGTTGTTGATCAGATGAAACAATTATTATAACTGTAAGCGCTTGTGGTATTATTAATATATAAATTATATATTGATAAGGACACAGGTAAATATGGCAAATTTAAGATCGATGGTCTATGAAAATAGTAATAAACTAAACGATTCTGAAAAACAGATAATTCAATTTGTTTTAAATAATCCGAAAGACTGTAGTAAGTTAAGCCTTGCAAGATTAGCGAAGAAGCTCTATGTATCTGAATCAGCAATATTTCGTTTATGTAAAAAGTTAGGCTTAACTGGCTACAGCGAATTGAAATTTGATTTAGCAGAATTAGCTGAATCAAAGCAAAAGCCAATCAAAATTGAAAATAATTTTGCAAGAGAACTCAGTCGAGTAAATGATGACGTTTTGAAGTATTTTAAGCAACGTGATTTTGATAGCTTATATCATGATCTAGACGATGCTAGTACAGTCTACATTTATTCAACTGGTTGGCAGCAGGAGCTGATTGCACAGTATCTAGCTCACGAACTATTTATAGTTGGCAAGCATGCAACAGTTTTACCGTCAGCTCTTGATGAATTAAAGGCGGTTAGCCGCTTTGCTAAAAAAGGCGATATCTTATTCGTAATTTCATTTACGGGTGATAATGAGACAATTAATGAGGAAATTACCAAGCTTGAATTGGTAAATGATAAATTTAGATATGTTTCATTTACTAATATGAAACAGAATAAATTAGCTTCAATTGTTCAGCATAATATTTATTTCCCAACAATTGCCTTTACTGATGATGCCGATTATAAGAGTGGCAAAGTAGCCTTTACTCCAGCATATTATTTGATTGATTTGCTTGTTAGTGAATATGTGGCTTGGCAACAGAGCCAAGGAGAGGATATAGAAGTCAATGTGGGCAATTAGTAAACAAAAAGTTGAAAACTTTTTCGATCGAATGACCAGAAGCATGAATTTGGATACTAAAAAGATTCTTACTTGGTATTCGTATATCCTATTCATTGCTCCGCTGTTATTCTGGGCATTGATAGCGTTACGTAGCGGTGCGTCGGATCAATCGATCAAAATGATCATTATTAAGCAGCCAGCTGTGGCAATCGTTACTATTATTGCAATCGTTGACTTTGTTCTCGGCTACTATTTGCTGCTAAATAAAAAGCAATTTTTGATTAATCGACAAACTTATCGCTTTTTGATGGTAAGTCAGCTCATTGGTCAAATTTTGGTTGGCAACTTGCTCTGTGGTGTTTTAGCCATCTTGGGAATGTATAAAGCCAAAACTTTAAAAAAGACACAAGATAATATTAGTCCAGTAGTAATTGCTATCTCACTGGTAGCGGCCGTTTTATCGGTACTATGCTTTATGTTGATATTGTTACTTGAATTTTAGAAATCTAGAGGTTTAAATTATGTTTAATTTCTTTAAGAAGAATAAAGGTATGGAAGTAGATGCAGTGGTTGATGGCGACATTATGCCAATTACTGATGTAAAAGATGATGTTTTCTCAACCAAGATGCTGGGTGATGGTTTTGCAATTAAACCACAAGATAATCAAATTTATGCACCAGTTGACGGTACTATTTCTACACTCTTTCCAACTAAACACGCCATTGGAATCAAGACAAATAATGGATTAGAAATCTTAATTCACTTGGGTCTTGATACAGTTGAATTAAAAGGTGCTCCGTTTACAGTTAGTGTTAACCAAGGCGATAAAGTTGAAAAGGGTCAGCCTTTAGCCACAATGGATTTCCAAATGATCACTGACAAAGGCTACGATGACAGTTGTATCGTAGTTTATACCAACATGGATCTTGTAAAGTCAGTTACTCCAATTGAAAAGGGTGCTGTTAAGCATTCCCAAAAAGTACAAACTATTGAATTTAATTAGTCATTTTCCCTCTCTCAAATAAAATCTTAATAAGACTAATAAAAAAGTAGTTTTAAATCCTAGCTTCTAAGGTGAAGCTAGGATTTTTTTGTTAAGATAGAAGCAGAGAAAAGATGAGGAGAAATAATGAAAAGATATCGACCAAATACAAAAGCGGTGCTTATAGGAATTATTTTGATGCTGATTGGAATTTTGTGTTGGGTAATTAAAGCCTCGTTTATTCCTAAAGGAGCATTATATTTATTTCCAGTTGGTTTGTTACTAATCTGTGTAGGCGGATTAGAGCTGACCATTACTGCTTTTATAGCTATGAGGAAAAATGATTTAGCAATGAGTGCCCACTTAAAAGAAATTGAAGCTCAAAGAAAAAAAGCTGAGGGCAAAAAAGAGTAAAGATAACCTAGACCTGTTAAACCATAATATGCATAAATGAAACAGAGTAATTTTTTAGAAGGGTAGAATAACAATGGATTTTAAAGAAGTTTTTCAAAAAGAACATGTAACTCGGAAATTTACTAATAGAAAAGTTCCTGAAAATGCGATTGCCGAAATAATTAAAAAGGCACAACAATCACCATCATTGCTTAATTCACAGCCTTGGAGAGCATATGTGTTAGTAGGGGATGCCTTAGAGAAATTTAAACAAGCTTCAATTGAAAATAATGATAATGATATTAAGCCAGATGAAGATTTTGCTTCAATGTTGTCACTTGATTGGGATGTTTTCCCAAGTAGAAACATGGTTACTATGGGTGCATCTCAAAGTTTCTTCTTTAGAAACAAGTTGCAATTATTTTCACATGCTAACAAAACAATGTTTAATGCCCCAACTATTATTTTCTTAACAGTACCTAAGAAATCACCAGCTTGGTCAGTATTTGATTTGGGTATTTTTGCACAGAGTATCATGCTTTTAGCTATTAACCGCGGATTGGGGATTATGCCAGCTCACTCAATGGTTTCTTATCCAGATCTTGTTAGAAAATACGCTAAGATTCCTGAAGATGAAGCAGTCGGTATGGCTATTGCAATCGGTTATATCGATAAAAATGCGGAAATTAATGATCCGAAATTTATTCCAGCACGTGTGCCTTTTGACAAAATTTATAAGTTAACAAAATAAACCAATTTCACTTGTGCAAAACTGAACTATTATAGTTAATAAATGGTAAAATAGGTTTTAGTAATTAAGTTATAAAAAAGGTGATAATGCTTTGAGTCCAGCTCAGATCGCAACTAATTTAGTTGCAACTTTGTTAATTTTTGTTGTTGCTGCATTCTTTGTTGCTGCAGAGTTTGCTTTAGTACAAACCAGACCTAGTAAACTTGAAGATATGCTGACTAAGGGTCAGGGCAATAAAAAGAAACTACAACGTGCGCTTCACATGACGCATAATTTGAATGAGTATCTTTCAACCACACAAGTAGGTACTACTCTTGTCGGAGTAGTTTTAGGTTGGTTCTCAGCTGATACATTTGCTGTTATTTTAGCGGATGCATTTCATTTAACTCCAATGAGTGAATCGCTTATTAAGTCAGTGAGTGCGATTTTGGGTGTGATTCTTTTAACCTATTTGGAAGTTGTATTAACTGAAGTCGTTCCTAAGAATATTGCTATTGATAAACCTGTAGAGATGATGATGGCAATTGTTACACCACTTCATATTTTCCACACGGTTGTTTATCCATTTGTATGGCTGCTTAATACTAGTTCTAATGGAATTCTGAAATTAATGGGTTTTGCCCCAGCTGATGAAGAAAATGAGGTTTATTCTCAATCCGAAATTATTAAGTTGTCACGTAATGCGGTGCATGGTGGTTCGCTTGATAAAGAAGACCTCACATACATGGAACGGGCCTTCGAATTAAACGATAAAGTAGCTAAAGATATCATGACTGATAGAACACGTTTATCAGTCCTTGATTCTACTGATATTATCGGATATGCCCTTAAAAAATACTTAGAAGAGGGTTACAGCCGTTTTCCAGTAGTTAGGGATAATGATAAGGATGATGTAGTAGGATATGTCTATGCTTACGATATTGTCCAACAAAGCCAAGTTGATAGCAGTGTTCCAGTAACTAGAATTATCAGAACAATCATTACTGTTCCTGAATCAATGCCAATTCAATATATTTTGCACTTGATGATTTCTAAGCACACTCCAATTGTTTTGGTTGTTGATGAATACGGTGGTACAAGTGGTATTGTTACTGATAAGGATATTTACGAAGAGCTCTTTGGTTCTGTAAAAGATGAAATTGATGATGTTTCTGATGATTACATCATCAAAGATAAAGAAGGTAATGTCCATGTTTCTGGTAAGACTACTTTGTATGACTTTGAACGTTACTTCCATATAGATCTGAAGGCATTTCAAGATAGTGACATCATTACTATTGGTGGTTATATGATGGAACATTATCCTAACCTTAAGAAGGGTGAAACGATTGAACTAGAAGGTTATAAATTTACGCTTGATAGTATTGAGCAAGGATTTATGCGTTGGTTTATCGTGGCTCCAATTAATGCTAAAGGTAAAGCCAAAGAAAAAACAGAAAATAGTAAGAAATAGAAACTATTCAGAAGAAGCGTCATTTAAGACGCTTTTTTTGTACAAAGATGTTATAATTTCTTAATAATAAGAGTTTTAAACATAAATTGGATTGAGGGGTAGGTAAATTGGTTAAAGCCGACAATATCAACGATATTATTGATCATAAATTATTTTCTGAAGATGACATTCATGAAATGTGTGTCCGTTTAGGTAAGCAACTAACTGAAGATTATGCAGGTAAGAAGCCATTAGTAGTTGGTGCTTTAAAGGGTGCTATTTATTTCTTAACAGATTTGACTCGTCAGATGGATGTCGCTCATCAATTAGATTTTATCGATGTTTCTAGTTACGGTGATGGTTTTGAATCGACTGGTAAGGTCAAGATTGTGACAGATTTAGCCACAGATGTTAAAGATCGTGACGTCTTGATTGTGGAAGATATTGTCGATACTGGTTTGACCTTGAAGTTTATGAAGGATTTAATCAAAAAACGTGGTGCGAAGAGCGTTAAGTGTTGTGCAATGCTTAATAAGGAAGCTCGCAGAAATGTTGACGTTGACCTTGAATACTACGGTTCAAAAGTTGGTAATGAATTTGTAGTAGGTTATGGTTTGGACTTCTTGAACATGTACAGAAACATCCCTTATGTTGGAGTATTAAAGCCTGAAGTTATTCAAAAATATGTGAATAAATAAAAAATAAGGAAGAACCGTTAAAGTTCTTCCTTATTTTGTTTTTGCATATAAAAGTAGATTGGCAAGCCCAATAAAGTTAATCCGATTCCGATGATTGATAAAATGAATTGATTAATAATAGTGGAAACTACGATAAAGATACCACCTAGGATTGAAATGATTGGAATAATTGGGTACCACGGAACTTTAAATGGCCGCCGTAATTCGGGTTCACGTTTTCTTAAAATAATGACGGCAATAGCTAACATGGTATTAAAGGTCCACATGACGAAAACCAGCATATCTGTCAAGACTGTGAAGTTACCCAGTAAAATCATCACGATTGCAATTGCATCTACAATCAATGCTCCCATGACCGGCACGCCAGTGTGAATGTTAGCTTTACCAATTTTATTTGAAAATGGTAAAAGATTATCTTGAGCCAGAATATATGGTGTACGCATCCCCGTTAACATGAAGGCATTAACTGCACCGTAAACGGAGATCAGAATACCTATAGTCACTAATTTACCGCCGAATTGACCGAATAATTTCATCGAAGCCTCAAAGGCAGCATTATTATTGTTTACTAAGTCATGAATTGGCAAGACCGTTAAAAAAGTATAATTTATTAAAACATAAATTAAAGTAATGGCAGACAAACCCAAAATGATTGCACGGGATAAATCTTTCTCAGAATTTTTGACCTCATTGGCCAAGTTGGTGACAACGATCCAACCTTCAAAAGCAAAAAGGGCAGATAGTAATCCTTGACTGATGGCATTAGGAAAAGAAATATTATTTCCAACTGTTAATGGAAAGATGGGAGCTGCAATTTTATTTTGATTGAAGAATCCCCAAATGATAATCAAAACAATTGGAATCACTTTTAAGATGGTGATAACTGACTGCATTTTACTGGAAAATTTTGTGCCAATTAGGTTAATAGCTAGTAAAAATAATACAAGAAAGATTGCTATTAGATTGGCATATTTGGCATTAATGCCAAATAGTGAAACAAATTGAACACCAAAAATCGAGCTCAATGCTCCAATTTGTGCGGGGAAATAAACAATCATTTGTGCCCAGCCAAATAAAAAGCCCCAGACGCGGCCATAGGTATAATCCAAATATTTAATCGCACCATTAATTTTTAAGCTCGCTGCAATTTCAGAAATTGTTAGTCCCGACGCAATCGAAATTATTCCGGCTAATATCCATACAAAAATTGTGGTTGAACTACTGCCAGTTTGGGCCGTAATTGTTCCAATTTTAAAGAAAACTCCGGCTCCGATAACTGAACCAATTACTGTGGCGAGAGCTTGTCCAAAAGAAATTTGTCTTTTCACATTTTCACCATCCTTAAAAAAGTTAATATATAAATTATTTTAGCACATGAAATATCAAGGGTTGGTATGATTCGCATTTTTGGTTAAAATATTAGCGGGAGGAAAAGTCATGAAAAGGTATCATCATAAATATACTTTACCTGCAATCTTGACTTTATTAATTTTAGCAATTGCATTTCTTTTGATTGGCTTTTTTAATTTTAAAAAGCAAACAACACTGCCACCGGATTCTAATTCTAGTCCGATCGGGATCGAACTGAATCAGGACATAGATTATGTAGATCTGCATAAGTTACAGTCTAATGGCATTTCATTTGTCTATTTGAAGGCAACACAAGGCAGATCTTATTTTGATGAAAATTATTTATCCTATCGAGATCAAATTTTGGGTACACAGCTCGCTTTTGGTAGTGAAATCTCATATAGTAATGAATCAACTGCCTTGCAGCATTATCATTACTTTTTTAACCAAGTAGGGAATAATACAGGCAGCTTACCTATTTTAATTATTCCGGTAGCTGGACTTAGCAAAAAGTATTTGAAATCAATGAGTAAATTTACCCAGATGTTGCAGCAACGAGGTAAAACGGTAATGGTGGAGCTTGATCAAAAGTATCGCCATTACTTTGATTCAGCAACGTTATTTATGTCGACGGATAAAAAAGCGCCCAATAAATTAAAGTATTCATTTTGGCGTTATACAACTAACGGACGCGTAAAGGATGTTTCTGGCTTAGAAAAAGGCATTACAATGTACGCGTATAACGGAACCGTTAGTCAATATAAACAGAAGTATGGACAATTAACACAATAATGTATCAAGAAAAAATAAAACAAATATTGCTCAAAGAGCATAAAACCGAACCAACAATAATTCAAAAACAAACATACGATGCAATCAAAAATGGAGCTAGCTTAATAGGCTTAGCTAAAACGGGAACAGGCAAGACTTTGGCTTACGCTTTGCCTAGCTTAGAAAGAACGGAAAAAGGTAAAGCTAATAGCGTAGTTATCTTGGCTCCGACTACCGAATTAGCTGTTCAAATTCGGCATGCCATTAATCCTTACTTGCATGCATTAGATTTAAAGGGTGCAACCTTAGTAGGGGCTGGTAATAGAAAGAGACAAGAAGATAATTTAAAGAAAAAACATCCTGAGGTAATTGTAGCTACTCCAGGAAGATTCTTTGATTTCTTTTCTAGTAGTCGGATTAAGGTAGCTCAAATTAAAACTTTGATTATCGATGAAGCAGATGATATTTTGGAATTTGCTAAATTAGAGCTATTGTCTGCATTAGGTCAAAATTTAGGTTCAGATAGTCAAATTTTGCTTTTTGGTGCTACTGATTCAGAGATTACTAGAGATGCAGAAGAATTATTTGCACGTAATTTTCTTTTAGTTGATGTGCGGAATCAGCAGAGTTCAACTACTAAGCATTATTTTTTGCAAGTTGATAATCAACATAAGATTGAATTTTTACAAAGAATGACCAAATTAGATCATTTTAAAGGTATTCTTTTCTTTGATTCTAATGAGACCATGATGCGTTTTGCCGGTATTTTTGGTCATACCAAGACTAAGTTTGAATTATTAGCCAATGAATTTGGTAAGCAGCGTCGTGAAAAGGCCTTAAATGATCTTGCTACAGGAAAAACAAAGTTGCTTTTGGCAACGGATCTTGCTGCGCGTGGTTTGGATATTCCAGGTGTGACCTACGTTATCAATTTTGATATTCCAAGTGAACAAAATACTTATTTGCATAGAGCAGGTAGAACTGGAAGAATGAATGCCACTGGTTATGTGGTCACTTTAGGCGATGATCATGATTTTCGTGATCTGAAGAAACTTTTAGCCGATCAATTGCAGATAGAGCGAGTTTACTTTGCTGGGTATCATTTGACTACTGCTAAACCTAAGAAAAAGAAAGAAAAGAAGCAAGAAGCTGCTGCAGAAGTTAAGCAGGTAGTTAAGAAAAAACAGAAAAAGCACAAGAAACGTAATAAGAAAAATAAGGGATATCATCCACATTATCTGAAGGTGAAAAAATGAATCGATTAGTTAGATGGCTGGAAGATTATGTATTGCCGCTAGCTAATCGTTTAGGACAGATAAGATGGTTAGTTGCGCTAAGGGATGCTTTTGTTTCTTTGATGCCAATCACTATTGCTGGATCGCTAGCTGTTTTGATTAAAAGCTTAGTTGAAGCTGCTAAAGTTCATTTAGGTTGGAATGCATTCGCTTTTGCAATGCAGCCTTTTGTGTCCATTAGCAATTTGGTGTGGCGAGGGACCTTTTCTCTTTTTGCATTTTTCTTTGCGTTGGCATTAGGATACCAGTTAGCTAAAGCTTTTGAAGGAAATAGGTTAGCGGCGGCTATTGTTTCGCTTTCATCCTTTGCTTTAAGTATCGCCAGTTTTGCAAAAATTAAATTTCATGGCGATAGTATTTTGATTAGGGATGCTTTTGATATCAGCCAATTTTCAACAACAGGATTATTTACTGCGATTTTATTTGGCTCGGCTGGGTTCTTTATTTATTGGGCCTGTTATAAAGCAAGAATTATGATTCATTTATCAGCTAATTTGCCACATGCTGAACAAGCGGCCTTTGACTCGATGATTCCTGCGATAATTGCGATCTTTAGTGTCGGTGGAATTAACTATGTATTTCAAGTTCTGACCGGGCAGTATTTTGGTGATTGGCTATTAACCAGTATTCAAATGCCATTGGTTAAATGGGGCCAGGGCTTTGGTACAGTGTTGTTAGTAACAATGTTGGTGCAGGTATTTTGGTTTTTCGGAATCAACGGCTTGGGAGTTTTATCACCAATTTTAGATTCAATCTGGCTAACCGCCCAAAATAGCAATATTACGGCTGTACGTAATGGACATGTTTCACCATATCTTTGGGGCCGTGGATCTTTTGATGTTTTTGCCTGGTTTGGTGGTGCCGGTGGTACATTAATGTTAATCGTTGCAATTTTAATGTTCTCTAAACGCAGTGATTATCGTACGGTAGCTAAAATTGCGCTTGCACCAGGTATTTTCAATATTGGAGAACCAATCTTATTGGGATTGCCTGTTGTTTTAAATCCAGTTTATTTAATTCCATTTGTATTAGCGCCAATAGTTAATGTTGCGTTTTCTTATTGGGTGAGCGTGATGGGGTTAGTCAATCCGGTACAAGTGGCGGTGCCAAGTATTATGCCGCCGATTATTGGTCCATTTTTAGCCTGCAATTATGACTGGCGTGCGATTGTTTTAAGCATCGTCGATATGTTGATATCTTTAGCAATTTGGACACCTTTTGTTATTGCGGCAGATAAAATTGCAGATACCAATAATCCTAAAACATTTTTTACCACACAATTTTAGAAAAAAAGATTAACTATTACCTTATTTTTTGGTAAAGTTAATCTTAGGTTTGACCCCGTAGTTCATCTGGATAGAACAATGGTCTCCTAAACCGTAGAGGTGAGTTCGAATCTCACCGGGGTCATCAAAAAAGCCATCTGTGATGCAGATGGCTTTTTTTGTAAATATTAACCTAATGGATTGAGCATAATGTAAGTAATCAGGCCCCAGACGATAAAGACGCAGATTAGAGCAGAGTAAAGCAAGCGTCGTCTAAGTTTAGCAGGCTTAGCCTTGTCCAATCCAAATACTAAGCAGAAACTGCCAATGATAATAAATAGAGCTGTAGTAATTAAAAAAATTAAACTAGAATTCATAAATATATCCAACTTTCTGTAAGTACATCTTCAATTAAAACACAGAATTAAGATGCAAGATAGGAATAAATCAGTTATAGTTAAATAAGTTTATCGGAGGGATTTTTATGAAGAAGATTAAAGTAATGACTGTCTTTGGTACAAGACCTGAAGCGATAAAAATGGCACCGCTTGTTTTAAAACTAAAAAAAGATGAGCGCTTTGATGAAGTGACTGTAGTCAGTGCACAACATAGAGAAATGCTAGATCAGGTACTTGATATTTTTAAAATTAAACCTGATTACGACTTTAATATTATGCACAAGAATCAAACTTTGGAAGACATTACTTCGAAAGTTATGATCGATTTGTCAAAGGTTATCAAAGAAGAAAAGCCAGATGTTGTGCTGGTTCACGGTGATACAACGACTAGTTTTGCGGCAGGACTTGCTACCTTTTATCAACAAACTACATTGGGACATGTTGAAGCGGGACTTAGAACTTGGAATAAGTATTCGCCATTCCCTGAAGAAATGAATCGCCAAATGACCGACGATTTGGCTGATTTATATTTTGCTCCAACTGAATTATCTAAGAGCAATTTGATTAAAGAAAATCATAAAGCAGACAATATTTTTGTAACTGGTAATACCGCAATTGATGCATTAGAACAAACTGTGCAAAAAGATTACCATCATGCCGTTATGGATGAAATTACACCAGGCAACAAGGTGATCTTAGTGACTATGCACAGACGTGAAAACCAAGGCGAACCTATGCGCCGCGTCTTCAAGGTGATGCGTCAGGTAATTGATTCACATCCTGATGTGGAAATTATTTATCCGGTACACTTATCACCACGTGTGCAAGAAGTTGCTAACGAAGTTTTAGGCGGCGATCCTCGAATTCACCTGATCGAACCGCTTGATGTGGTTGACTTCCACAATTTAGCAAAACGTAGCTACTTTATCATGACTGATTCAGGCGGCGTGCAAGAAGAAGCTCCAAGTTTGGGCAAGCCAGTACTTGTTTTGCGTGATACAACTGAACGTCCCGAGGGCGTGAAGGCTGGTACTTTGAAGCTTGTGGGCACGCAAGTCGACTCAGTTAGAGAGAGTATGCTGGAACTTTTAGAAAATAAAGAAGCATATGACAAGATGGCGAATGCCAAGAATCCATATGGTGACGGTCATGCCAGTGATCGCATTATGGATGCGATTTATTACTATTTCAATAAAGATAAAGTAAAGAAGCCAAAAGATTTTGAATAAGAGCAAAACAAAAAGTAGCAAAATTTAATTTTTGCTACTTTTTTTATTATCTCGTTTATTTTTTTGTTCTTGAATCCGCATCTTAGCTCGTTCAATCATGGTATGTTCTTGCTTTTGAAAGACTGATCTAGTAGTTAAATAATTGAATACACCAACTAATACTTGGTCAATGATCTTAACAAGTAAGGCGTTTAAATGAAGCCAAGATAATCCTACCAGCATAATTAAAGTATCTGGAATTAGACTAATTACACGATAGGTAAAGAAAACTATTAATTTATGCCATGTGCTGTGATCATGATCGACATTATTAATAAAAACGGCTTTTTGGTTAAAGTAAAATGATGCCAGGTTGGACACAATAAAAGCAATGGTGTTAGAAATCACTATTACGCTGTGCCACCAAGAGTGAAGCACCATAAAGACTAAAGTGTTAATTAAGGCAGCTACAAAGCCAAAAATCATGTATACCCAAAGATTACGGTGTCTTTTAAGTATTTTTTGCCCTAATTGTCGAATTTGAGCTTGATCGACAGCAGTAACTTCTTTTTTATTTTTAGTCATGTAGCTTATCAGCCATTTCCTTTGCAGCTTGGTCGATTAGATCAATTGCTCCATCGTCAGGCGCATTTTCAATAGTGACTGGCTTAGTAATCTCAGTAGCACCACATTCTTTAAATGCCTTTTCATAGTCAAAAACATTTTCACAGAAGTGTTCACCATAGGTCTTATCTCCAGAACCCATGACAGCAAAATATTTACCACTTAAATCTAAAGCCTTTAATTCTTCATAAAAGTCTGCAATTTCATCGGTCATTGCACCTTCACCATAAGTGTAAGTAATGAAAATGCAGAGATCACTTTCTAAGTAATCGTTGGCATCCGTAAAACCAACATCGCTGGTTTCAACGTCAAAGCCATAGTCTTGAAGATCTTCTTCTAATATATCTGCCATGTCTTCATCATTGCCAGTCATACTGGCGTAGACAATTCTTGCTTTCATGATTTTTCATACCTTTCACTGCATTATACGACATTTTATTATACATGAAACTATCGTAAAATCGTTTGGTTTTATCAAATTTTTAAAATTGAAATTCATTATTTTGCCTTATATTTAAGGATTTAAAATTTTTTCTGTATTTTTAATTAAACAAACGGTAAAGTAAATCAAAGATAACAGAGTTTTTTTAGTAGAGGGTAATTTATGCATAAAATTTTCAGAATTTTTATTATTTTGTTTTTAGCCTTAAGTGCGACAATCGTAGTTGTGCAAAGTTGTTATAATCAGCCAACCTATGCTTCGATGGGATCAACGGGTGGAGGCAGTACTTCAACAGGTGGTGGTTCTTCATCCGGCGGCGGTGGTTGGTCGTCATCAGATTCAGATAGTGATGCAGATTTCTTTGATTTACATAGTTGGGGAGTAATATTACTAATTTTCCTAGTTCTGGGAGGATTAGTATATTTAGAAATGCTTTTTTTCTAGATTCCGCTATTGGCTGCGCAAGATTCATTATGCGTACCATTTAAAGCGACAACGCCTATACACTTTTTCAACCTAATTTAATAATTAGTAAGTTCGAGAAAATGCTGCGGTTAACCAAAATTAAATTAGTGGAAAATAATGAATTAGATGATAGTTTTACAGAGACTTATGTTCAAGCTCAGTATTTATATAGTCAGCTTTTACGCGAAAAATATGTCAACCGCCATCATAGTCTGCATTTACTTAGAAAATATTTAGATAAATATTTCTACGAAGCCATGGTTAAGGAAATTAAATTGAAGATCTCACAGGGAACGATTGATGATACCGTTGTTAATAATATTGAAGTTGTCAAATATGCCAAGTTAGACGAAAATTTGATTATTACGCAATTAAACGTCAATGGTCAGGATAAAGAAGTTCAATTTAATGAAGGCTTTGAGGATAGCTTTGCTAGAGACACATGGAGCGATTATGTGATCTTCGGCAAGACAAAGTCGGGACAATATAAGATTGTTTCTTTAGTATATGGCGAGCATTTCCACTTAAATGGCAGAGATTATAATCGCCAAAGAAATTTACGTCACACTCAATACTTTGAAAGACGAAAATGATTAGCCTTTTAAAAGTATTTAGTAAAACGGTATAATAGTGGTATCTGAAACTAAAAAAGTTTTATCAAAGGAGAATTTGTTTTGATTACAATTAAATCAATTAGAGAACTTAAAGGTATGCAAGCTTCAGGCCATCTTCTTGCAACAATGTTTGAAGGCTTGCGTGATGTAATTAAGCCAGGAATTTCAACCTGGGAAATTGAAGAATTCTGCCAAGACTTTGTTAAGAGTCGTGGTGGTCGTCTTTCAGAACAAGGCTTTGAAGGCTACAAGTATGGTACTTGTATCTCAGTTAACGATGAAATTGCTCACCAAACTCCAAGAAAAGATCGTATCTTAAAGGAAGGCGACATCGTTAAGGTTGATGTAACTTGCAACTTAAATGGTTACGAGTCAGATTCATGCACTACTTATCCAGTTGGTGAAATTTCAGAAGCTGATAAGAAATTAATCGAAGTAACTAAGAAGGCAATGTACTTAGGAATTGATCAAGCCGTTTTAGGTAACCGTATCGGTGATATTGGTGCCGCTATTCAACATTGGGTTGAAGACGAAAACCATTATGGCGATGTCCGTGAATTAATTGGTCACGGTATTCAACCATCAATTCACGAAGATCCAGAAGTACCACACTGGGGCAAGGCTGGTCACGGCATTCGTCTTCGTGAAGGTATGACTATTACCTGTGAACCAATGGTTGAAGCAGGTGGCGATTGGCATATTGACCAAAGAACAGTTGATGACCCTAACGATCACTGGGTTTACTACGCAACTCCAGATGGTTCAAATGCTGCTCAATTTGAACACACTTTTGCTATTACTAAAGATGGTCCTAAGATCTTAACTTTACAAAAACCATATGATGGTTTAGAAAAATACATCCCTCACTTTGATGAGATGGATGATTAGGTTCTTGAATGAAAAATGAGATAAAGAAATCTAATTCAAAAATAAGTGATTTCTTTCTTACTTTGCGAACGATTTTGTCGCAAGGTGAGATTATTGATAGTTCAATTGTAATTGCATATTATATTTTGTTTTCAATCTTTCCGATTATCATTATTATCGGAAATGTCCTGCCTCTGTTTCATATTGATACAGCGCCTATTGCAAAATATTTAAATTTGATTTTTCCAGATCAAGTATCTAGTTTTATTATGCCGATCATCAATTCTTTATTGAAGACGACATCTACTGGCTATATTTCATTTGGTATTATTTTAGCGATTTGGTCTTTTTCTAATTTAGTTAATGCAATTAGATTAGGTGAGAACCGACTGTATGGTGTTCACCAAGTTGAATTAAAACTTTCAATGCTTAATTTTTTGTGGACAAGGTTGATCACAGTCATCTTTACTACTTTGATGATTATCATCTTTACTGCAGTTGGTGTAATATTGGCGTTTGGTCAAGAATTGCTAGATTTAATGGATGCAATTTTTAAAGTACCAGTTCATGAAATTGGTAAAATATTTAGCTATCGTTATCCTGTGATTTTCTTGATTATAATTTTGGCGGTATTTTACTTAAATTATGTTTTGCCAAATATTAAACTAAAGAAACGTGTAATTTGGCCGGGGGTATTTGTCACTTCATTTGGATGGATGGCGTTATCATTTTTATTTAGTTTTTATTTGCATAACTTTCCAATTACTTGGAAAAACTACGGCATTGTCGGTACGTTTATTATCTTTATGTTGTGGTTGAACATTGCTTCACTATTGTTTTTATTTGGCGTTGCTGTTAATGCAACGATTATTCGTAATCGAGTAGGAGAGCTTGAGTATTCTGCTGGTAGGATTGCAAGTTATATTCAAGATAAAAGGCGAAAACAAAAGTAGCTCTAAAATCACGATTTTGCTATGATACTGTTAAAAGTTAAGAGAATGGAAAGAGTGTCTGTATGAAAGTAAGAAAAGCTGTTATTCCAGCTGCCGGTTTAGGTACTAGATTCTTACCTGCAACTAAGGCTTTACCTAAAGAAATGTTGCCAATTGTTGATAAACCAACAATTCAATTTATCGTAGAAGAAGCCAAGAAGTCTGGTATTGAAGATATTTTGATTGTTATTGGTAAAAATAAGCGACCAATTGAAGATCATTTTGATTCTAATCCAGAACTTGAACAAGACTTGGAAGAAAAGGGTAAAAGCGAGTTGCTTAAGTTGACCCAAGGTATTACCAACTTAGGTGTCAATTTGTACTATACTAGACAACCACATCCAGCAGGCTTAGGGGATGCAATTTATCGTGCTCGCAGCTTTGTTGGAGATGAGCCATTTGTAGTAATGCTTGGGGATGATTTGATGGATGACAAAATTCCTTTAACTAAGCAATTGATTAATCGTTATGACAAGACTCATGCTTCTACTATTGCTGTAATGCCAGTGCCTCATGAAGAAGTTTCTAAATATGGGGTAATTGAACCTGAAAATGAAATCATGCCTGGTTTAATCAACGTTAAGTCTTTTGTAGAAAAGCCAGATATTGATAAGGCACCAAGTGATTATGCAATTATTGGACGTTACTTACTTACACCAGAAATTTTTGATATTTTGGCTCATCAAAAACCAGGGCGTGGCGGAGAAATCCAATTAACAGATGCCATTGATACGATGAATAAGACACAACGCGTGTTTGCTCATGTATTTAAAGGTGAACGTCATGATGTTGGTAATAAAGAAGGCTATCTTGAAACTTCTATTGAATATGGACTAAAGCATCCTGAAATTAAGGATCAATTGCGTGCATATATTAAGAAGCTATCTAAGCAATTTGAAGCTGAAGATAAGAATAATAAATAAAAAGCAGATAATTGTTTACAGACTACGCGAGAGCGTAGTCTTTTTATGTTTTTTTAAATATTTTTTGTTATGATCATAGTGTTAATAATACAAATGGAGAAAAAGTGATGAAAAATATTTATATTGTAGCAGCCAAGAGAACACCTTTTGGCAAGTATCGTGGATTTTTTAAAGATGCTTCGGCAATTGATCTTGGCGTAATGGCATTAAAGGGCGCGTTAAAAGATGGAAATATTAATCCTGATAAGGTCCAAGAACTTTTTATGGGCAATGTTTTGAGTACAGGCTTGGGTGAAAATATGGCTCGTCAGGTTGCTCTTAATTCAGGGATGAAAGAAGAATCCACTGCGGCAACGATTAATGATGTTTGTGGCTCTAGCCTTAAGGCTGTCCGTTTAGCTCAAGGTCAAATGGAAATGGGCGATTTAGATCTAGTTGCAGTTGGTGGTAGCGAAAGCATGACCCGTGCACCATATTTGGTTAAAAAAGAAAATAAAGAAAATCCTGCAGACCATTTAGTAAATACTATGATAAATGATGGTTTGATGGATGCTTTTTCCGGACAACATATGGGGATTACCGCCGAAAACGTTGCACAAAGATATCATGTTACCCGTGAAGAGATGGATGAATTTAGTCTTCGTTCTCATAAAAAAGCGGCAGAAGCAACGAAATCTGGCTTTTTTGATAACGAAATTTTGCCAATTGAAATTGATGGTGAAACTTTAGATCATGATGAACCAATTCGTCCAGATACTTCTATGGAAGCCTTAAGTCAATTAAAACCGGTCTTTAAAGAGGATGGTGACGTAACCGCCGGTAATTCGTCTCCATTAACAGATGGTGCAAGTATGTTGGTATTAGCCACAGAAGACAAGGTTAAGGAATTAAACTTAAAGCCGATTGCTAAGCTAGGAGCTTTTGCGGAAGCTGGATTTGATCCTGCTTATATGGGATATACACCATATTTTGCCGTGAAGAAGCTGCTTGAAAAAACAGGACGTTCAATTAATGATTATGATATTGTAGAACTAAACGAAGCCTTTGCTTCGCAAAGCGTAGCAGTAGCTCGTGATTTGCAAATCCCTGATGATAAATTAAATATCATGGGTGGTGCCATTGCGTTGGGACATCCATTAGGTGCAACTGGAACCAGATTAATTTGTTCTGCAATTAGTGGCTTAAAGAAGGAGCAAGGCCAGCGTGCATTGGTAACTTTGTGCATTGGCGGTGGTCAAGCAATCGCATATGAAATCGAGAATGTCTAATGAAGTTTTATCAATTAAAGCCTGAGCAAAGGCGAGAAATTTTACAATCTGAAGGAATAAATTTAGAAGATATTGATGATCAGGTTCTTAACCGCTTAGACAAATTAAGCGAAAATGTTGTGGGCCAATTACGGTTGCCTTTGGGAGTAGTGCAAAATCTTTTACTAAATGAGCAATCGTATATGGTCCCTATGGCTGTAGAGGAACCTTCAGTTGTGGCAGCTGCTAATCATGGTGCTCATATTTTTGCACGAAATGGTGGAGTCAAGGCAACTAGCAAGCGAACAGGAATCTATGGTCAAATCGTTTTAAAGATAAATTCTGACTTTTCTTTGGTAAACTTAAAAAAACAATTTCCTGATTTGATCGATTTAGCTAATACAGAATTTGCTAGTTTAATTCGTCACGGTGGTGGAACTAGATCAATTGAGGCTGAACAAAAAGGTGATTTAGTCTATCTTAAAGTTTTAGTTGATCCCGCTGAAGCAATGGGAGCAAATAAGACAAATTCTATCTTGGAATTTTTAGCAGCTAAATTAAAACAATTCCCAGGTGTTGAAGAAAAATTATTTGCCATTTTATCAAATTATCCTAGTCAGTTGACTACGGTTATAGTTACTCTTGATCCTAAAACAATGGGTGGCCGGAAAGTAGCTAAACGTGTTGCTTTGCTCAGCAAAATTGGTTATGAAGATCCATATCGAGCAGTAACCAATAATAAAGGAATCATGAATGGCGTTGATGCGGTGTTAATTGCTACAGGAAATGATTACCGCGCAATTGAAAGTGCGACTGCAGTTTTAGCTAACCAAGATGGACATTATCGCAGTTTGTCTAAATGGACTATGCAAGATGGCAAGCTAGTTGGCGAATTAACTTTGCCAATGGCTATTGGAGTAGTTGGTGGTTCTATTAAGGCTCGCAAAGATGTACAGCAGAGTTTTGCTATTTTAGGTAAGAAGATTACCAGTGCTAAGTTAGCCGAAATTATTGTCAGTGTTGGGTTAGCTAATAATCTGGCAGCACTATTGGCGATTTCTACTGTAGGAATTCAAGCAGGACATATGAAGCTGCAAGCACGCAATATCGTCGCTGAACTTGATGCCAGTGATGATGAAAAGAAGCAGGTATTAACACAAATAATTGAGCAAAAAGATTATTCTGAAAGTTATGCACAACTTGTTTTAAAGCAAATAAGAGAGGGAAAATAATGCAAGTAGGTATTGATAAGATTGGACTTTTTACTCCTAACAAATATGTAGACATGGTTGATTTAGCCCATGCAAGAAATGAAGATCCAAATAAGTTTTTGATCGGTATTGGTCAAAGTGAAATGAGCGTTGCAGATCAAACCCAAGATGCTGTTTCAATGGGAATTAATGCAACGATGAAGTACATTGACCGGATTGATAAGGATAAGATTGGTTTATTGGTCTTTGGTACCGAAAGCGGGATCGATCAATCTAAATCAGCTTCACTTTTTGTTAAGACAGCACTTAAATTAAAACCAGAGGTGCGGACTTTTGAAGTAAAAGAGGCATGTTTTGGCTTAACCGCTGCCTTAATGATTGCACGTGATTTCGTTAGAGTTCATCCCGACCAAACTGCAATGGTCATTGGTAGTGATATTGCACGTTATGGTATTGGTACTGCGGGTGAAGTAACCCAAGGTGCTGGTAGTGTAAGTATGCTGATTAAGGCTGATCCAGCTATTTTAGCTTTAAATGATGGTCACAGTGCATACAGCGAGGACATTAATGACTTTTGGCGTCCAAATAACTCTAAATTAGCAATGGTTGATGGTAAATATTCAACACAAGTCTATTTAGATTTCTTTAGCAAAACTTTTGCGGATTATAAAAAGCAAAAGAATTTGGAAACAAAAGATTTTGATGCTATTATTTATCACTTGCCATTCACTAAGATGGGGTTAAAGGCTAATCGAATTGCTGTTGCTGATCAAGATGAAGCCACTACTGAAAAATTGCAAAATTCATTTGCTGCTTCTAAACAATTATCACGTCGAGTTGGTAATATTTATACTGCCTCTCTTTATATGAGCTTGTTGAGTTTGCTTGAAAACGGTAATTTATCAGCTGGCTCATTAGTTGGTTTATTCTCATATGGCTCAGGTGCCATGGGTGAATTTTACAGTGGCAATCTTGTAGCTGGCTATGAAAAAGAAATTAATGTAGCCAGCGATAAAAAGATGCTTGAAAGACGTCAAAAGTTAAGTATTCCTGAATACGAAGATGTGTTTAATACTGCGCTTGAAGATCCGGAAGACAATGAAGAATTAACTAGTGATGATGAAAAAGGCACTTGGTATTTTGCAGGTACTAAAGGCAATATTCGTCAATATAAAGTTAAGTAAAATGGAAAAGGCTATGATCATGATGATCGTAGCCTTTTTACATAAGAACAATTTGATTGTTGTCTTCTTTGATTTGTAATCCAAAAATGTGATGTTCTTCTTGGTCAACTGCTATTAAAAGAGGAATACCGCGGTTATGCATATGACCTACTAAGCGGATTAGTTTAGCCTTAGTCATTGCTTTTTCTCCTGGATAAAGCAGACAGTGGCCATCTACCAGAGTTAGTTTGCCCCAAGGAACAACTTTATCGTCTATTTTTAGATAAAAAGTGGTATTAATATTTAAATCGTTAATTAATTGAAGTAAATCTGTTAAGCGCATTTTCAAGTATAATTAAAATTAGTAATAGTTATTAACTAATTATAGAATGAATAATAAAGTAAATTAACATGGAAGAATCAAAATGAAGAAAAAAATAATATTATCGTCTTTGACTTTGGCTGGACTAGGGTGGTTAGCAATTAGCGACTATTTTTTTAAATACGCGATGACCACTTATAAGAAAAAGCCAGAATCTAAAGAATTATCCGGTAGGGATGCGCTATATCGTGACAAGCTTGGGTTCAAAGAATTTGAAAAACAAGAATGGATTTTAAGAGTAGATTCTAATATAAGTTTATATGCTAACTATCTTGATAATCATTCTAAGAAGACGACGATTTTATTGCATGGCTTTATGAGCGACGGAGATAGCATGGCTGGTTTTGCCAAGATGTTTTATGATTTGGGATATAATGTCTTGTTGCCTGATGCGCGGGCACATGGACGCAGCTCAGGCGAATATATTGGCTATGGCTGGGTAGAAAAAGACGATATTTTACGCTGGATTAAAAAAGCGATTGGCTATACTGGGGATGATACTCAGATCGTCGTGATGGGACAAAGCATGGGCGGTGCTACTGCGATGATGGTTTCCGGCTTAAAATTACCTAAGCAGGTAAAAGCATTTATTGAAGATTGTGGATATTCCAGTGTAAAAGAAGAAGTGGATTATCAAGCAGGTAATTTATTTGGTTTGCCTAAAGTAATTCGTAAACCTTTGATCAAGACCATGAGTGGTATTAATAGAATAGAGAATGGCTTTTTCTTAAAACGAGCATCATCTGTTAAACAATTGCGGAAGAATACGCGGCCGTTTTTGTTTATCCATGGTGGAAAAGACCACTTTGTGCCTACCGAAATGGTGTATCAAAATTATGCAGCAACTAATGCACCTAAGTTTTTATGGGTTGCACCGTTAGCTGGGCACGCTCTATCTTATCCAATGTACAAAAATAAATATCGACAAGTTATCAAAGCTTTTTTGAAAAAATATATTCATTAATTATTGCAAGCGGTTACACAACAGGATATAATTAGGGACGTGGAAGAGGTAGAAATTAAGTTAACAAGTATAAATATAAGTAAGTTTTTATCTCCAGAATTGTATTATTATTGGAAACTTGAAAGATTCTCTATATGTAGAGGTATCAGCCCTAATAATGGCTGTTTACAAAACTCCAATTCATTAAAAGTTACGTTTTATGTAAAGACCCGAACAAGTGAATGTTAATATTGGTTACGATGATGCCATTGTTTTAATACATAACGAACAGTTGAAGATCGTGACTATCAATTTGATGAGCTACCTCATCCACTTGAATTGCGACTGCTAAGAGACAAGGATTGCCCGACAGTCGCTTTTTGTATGCAAAAACAACCTAGCTGATAACTAGGTTGTTTTTCTTATCTTATTTTCTTAAAACTAATTTAGCGATTGCTTCACAACGTGGAGTTTGTGGCAACATATCCACATTTTGGATTACACGGACATCGTAAACTTCACTTAATAAGACTAAATCTTGGGCTAAAGTAGATGGGTTACATGAAATGTAAACAAAAGTTTCAGGTTTTACCTGTAAAAGAGTTTTGATTAATTTTTTAACCAAGCCTGTTCTAGGTGGGTCAACGATTAAGGCATCGATTGAAACGCCGCTGTTCTTTAATTCAGGCAATACCTTTTCTACGCTGCCTTGGATGTAATCTGCATTTTTGATGTGATTGAGTTCCACATTGTGCTCTGCATCTTTAACGGCTTCAGGAATAGTTTCGATTCCGATAACTTGCTTGACGCGATCAGCAGCTAAGATACCTAATGTACCTACACCACTATAGGCATCAATTAAAGTTTGATCTGGGGTTAAGTCTAAGTATTTCAATGCTTCTGAATAAAGGTTGACAGTTTGAACCGGGTTGAGTTGGAAGAAGGCACGTGGGGATAAAGCAAATTTCTTACCCAAAATTTCTTCCATAATTTGGTTTTTACCCAATAATTTTTCAGTTTTATTGCCCCAAACCTGTGGATTTTGCCATTCGGTTTCGTTTTGGTAAACACTAACTACGTTATCCAGCTTCATAATTTCTTTAGCTAAAGGAATCAAATTCTTGATCTTGTGACCAATGGTGATCAAAGTAACTTGAATTTCTTTGCTAGCTTCAGATTGACGCACTACGATAGTTTTGACGCCGGGCAAATGACGACGGAAGTTAGCAACAGGGACATGCAACTTCTCAATTAAAACTTTGATTTCACGTTCAGTCTTTTGAGTGTCTTCACTTTGCGTAGGCATCTTAGGCAAATCGATCAAGCGGTGAGAATTCGGTGCAAAAAGACCTAATTTAGTTTTACCGTGAACATTTTCGATTTGGTATTGTGCCTTATTGCGGTAATGCCATTCATCAGGAGCAGGGATAGTCTTCTTAACCTTGTATTTAGCATAGTTTCTTGGATGGTACTTTCTAAGTGATTCAAGCATATTATTACGCTTGAATTCAAGTTGCTTTTCATAAGACAAATGTGCTAGTTCCAATCCACCAATTTCTGGATCTACGCCTTCTGGGAAAGCTACTCGATCAGGACTCTTTTCCTTAATGCGGACAAGTTCACCTTGAAGATAGTGAGGGTAGCTCTTAACAATTTTGGCTACGACTACTTCATCTGGCAAAGCACCTGGGATAAAGATAATCTTCTTTTTATAATAGCCGATTCCTTCGCCATTAATTCCCAAACGTTTAATTGTGATAATTACATCTTTTTCATGATGTTGTTTTTTATTTGTAAATTTTTTATTCATCATCTTATTCTTTCTACTAAAAACTAATTACATTGCTTTTAATTGTACTACCTGGTAAAAGTTCTTAGCAAGATTTAAAAAAATTTGCTAGCATGTATTTTGGAATATGCGAGGTGAAAAAATGATCATAACCAAAGTTAGTGCACAAAAGCGCCCAGGTCGCTATAATATTTTCCTAGATGGTAAATATGCTTTTTCTGCTGGTGAAAAAACAGTCGCTGAGTTTGTTCTTTTAAAAGGAAAAGAACTTGATGATGAGCAAGTTGAAAAAATCAGGCAATTTGCTGCTGCTGCTAAAGCTAGTGATCTAGCAGCACATTTTTTGAGTTACGAACCTCGAACTATTTTTGAAGTCTTGCAGTATTTAAAAAAGCATGAAATTTCTGATGAAGCTGCTAATAGTGCCGTTAATCAGTTAAATGAGTTAGGTTATTTAGATGATCGTCAGTATGCTAAATTATTTATTAAAAATGATTTACGTGTCGGATCAGATGGACCGAAAAGTTTGCTACGTAAATTAACGCAAAAAGGTGTTGATCCAGAAATCAGTCAGACGGAATTAGACGAAGTGATGGATGAAGACTGGATTGAAGTCGGTCAAAGAGTAATCAAATCGATGATTCATCAAGCAGGTAAACTGGCTCAGCGAGAATTAAAGCGTAAGATGAAAACTAAGTTATTAATGCATGGTTTTGACGGTGGAATTAGCAGTGAAATAATTGCATCTTTAGATCTTGAAGATGATGAAGATTTGCAAATGCAAGCTTTAAAAAAGCAGGGCATCAAAGCCTATAAACGTTTTCGTCGCTATGATGAAAGTGAATGCAAGTTTCGGATGAAGAAATATCTCTTCAGCCATGGTTTTTCAACTAGTGAAATTGATGCATTTTTAAATGGTGAAGTAATTAATTTTGATGATTTAGCAGAATATTAAGGAGAAAAAATGAAAAAGAATATTGATAAGAAGTTATTTGTTGGCCGTCCTTTCCCAGATAGTTTGATGAATGCCCAAAAGAGTTTTATGGAATCTAATCAACAAATGGAAAATGATGAAGTATTTCAAAAGTTTTTAGCAGATAATAATCTAGAAAATAAGCGTTCAGCCTTAATTGTTTCAGGCCCAGATAGCTTTATGTACTGGTATGGCGTAGTAACTGATGTGGAAGCTGATAAGGTGCCAACAGGTTTAATGAAGTTTGAATTACCTAAGGCTGAAATAGATGAAGAAGTAGAAGAAAATCAAAATTTAGTTTACTTTAACTTGCCATTAAATAGCACTGTACCTAATTTTGTAAAAAAGGTAGTAGCCAATGGAGTTAAGGTTTATGAGAACTTAGGTGATAGCGATACTCCATATATTGTCTGGAATCTAGATTTAGATACAAAAAAACTGACCCAAGCATTTTACGTAAAGGTCAGTGAATAATTAATGTTGTTGTGGATCGATTGATAGATTATCGTATTCAACATAAGCGCCAAGACAAGTTGATACGAACATGATTAATAAGACGAAACCGATGGAACTACCTACAATTTGATCTAGTGTTAACACGGCACGTACTAAATAAGTTGCGGCAAAGCATAAAATAAAATCTAAGACGATATTTGCAAATAATAAGAAATAGCGTCGTCTAATACTGAAAAAGCGCAAAAGCTGCTTTAACAAGCCGTCATTAGTTTGCATAGCTAATAGATCAACTGGTCGTTGAATCGTAGCTTTAACTGCAAACATAATGATAGAACCGACTAAAGCACCAATAATTGTGCGGTAAATTTCTGCCGAATGGAGAACTAGTGCATTATAGCCGATACCGATAATTAGTAAGCTACAGATATATGGAACAAGTAATAAAAAAGTAAAAACCAATAAAACGTGGCTTTTTTTCATAAGGATTTCCTCCTTTTAGTCTTATTTGCTATTTTAACATACTGTTAATTGCTCTATGCTATAATAACTTTATTTAGATAACTTTTTTAAGAAAGAGAGTAAAAAAATGAGTAGTGATCCTGGAGCGAAGAATCTTTTTGTTCGCCTTAAAAATAGATTGTCAGGTGAGACAGAAGAAGGAACTAAAGATCATTTAGAAAAAGAAATTATCAATTTACATGATAATCATAAAATTAATGATACTGAGTTCTCAATGCTTGAAAGAATTCTGGACTTTCAGGGGAAAATGGCTCGCGAAGTAATGGTACCAAGAACGGACGCGTTTATGGTAGATGCGGATGTGAGTTTTCAAGATAATCTTGATGAAATATTGCGTGAGCCGTATTCGCGTATTCCAGTATATAAACGAGATAAGGATAAAATCGTCGGCATAATTCATATCAGAACGGTATTGCGTAAGGCTAAGATTAAGGGGTTTGAAAATCTTGATTATCAAGATGTAATGACTGAACCTTTATTTGCACCAGAAACAGCAGAATTAGGGGATCTGTTGATGGAAATGCAGCAAACGCAGCGTCAACTAGCTATTTTAACAGATGAGTATGGTGGCGTAACTGGCTTGGCTACTATTGAAGACCTTGTCGAAGAGATCGTAGGGGATATCGACGACGAGGTTGATCATACAGAGATTTTGTATAATCAAATTGCGCCCAATAAGTATATTATCTATGGAAAAATGCCGTTAGATGATTTTAATGAGCAATTTGGTACGCATCTTGAAATGGAAGATGTAGATACGGTAGCAGGTTATGTCATTAATACCTTGAAGATGATCCCAGCTAAAGGGGAAAAGTTAACCGTTGACATTGGTGACGGGATGACTTTGACTACTAGAAGAATGAAAGGGTCACGTTTACTTACGGTTTTGTTGACAAAGGATAAACAAGAAATAAAAAAGGAAGAAGATAAAAAAGAGTAATGGATAAAGAGTTAGCAGAGAAAGTAAAGAAAAGAAGAACATTTGCAATTATTTCTCACCCAGATGCAGGTAAGACAACAATTACGGAACAAATGCTGTTATTTGGTGGGGTAATTAGAAAAGCTGGTACTGTTAAAGCCCGCAAAACTGGTAACTTTGCTACAAGTGACTGGATGGAAATTGAAAAAAAGCGTGGTATTTCAGTTACTAGTTCCGTTATGCAGTTTGAGTACAAGGGCAAGAGAATCAATATCTTGGATACACCAGGACACCAAGATTTCTCAGAAGATACCTATCGTACTTTAATGGCGGTGGATGCTGCTGTCATGGTAATTGACTCTGCAAAGGGTATCGAACCACAAACTAAGAAACTATTTAAAGTTGTTAAAAAACGTGGTATTCCGATTTTTACTTTTATGAACAAGTTAGACCGTGATGGTCGACCACCACTTGATTTGATTGCTGAACTTGAAGATTTGCTCGGCATTGAAGGTGTAGCAATGGACTGGCCGATTGGTTCTGGTCAAACTTTAAAAGGATTGTATGATATTGCTAATAATCGCGTTGAATTGTACCGCAAAGATGGCGCAGACCGTTTCTTACCATTGAATGAAGATGGTACTTTGCCTGATAGCGAACCATTGAGTCAAGATCCTCAATTCCAAGATACTCTTGATGAAATTGAATTGGTTAAAGAAGCTGGTAATAAATTTGATCCTGAAAAAATTGCTTTGGGTGATCAAACTCCAGTCTTCTTCGGTTCAGCTTTAACCAATTTTGGTGTAGAAACATTCTTAAATAGTTTTGTTGATTTAGCACCGGCTCCTGAAAGTCATACTGTTAATGGGGATGAAGAACTTAGTCCAAAAGATCCGGAATTTTCAGGCTTTGTCTTTAAGATTCAGGCTAACATGAATCCTCACCACCGTGATCGAATCGCATTTGTCCGTGTTGGTAGTGGTGAATTTAAAAAAGGATTGGATGTTACTTTAGCAAGAACAGGTAAGCCAATCCGTTTGAATAATGCAACTGAATTTATGTCTAGTGAACGTGTGCAAGTTTCAGATGCCGTAGCTGGAGATATTGTTGGTTTGTACGATACTGGTAACTTCCAAATTGGAGACAGTATTTATTCAGGTAAACGTAAAATCGTTTATCCACCACTTCCAGAATTTACTCCAGAATTGTTTATGCGGGTAACTGCTAAGAATGTGATGAAGCAAAAGTCATTCCACAAGGGAATGAATCAGTTGGTTCAAGAAGGTGCTATTCAGCTTTACCGTAATTACCAAACCGATGAATATATTTTAGGTGCGGTTGGTCAATTGCAATTTGAAGTCTTCCAATTCAGAATGAAGAATGAATATAATTCAGAAGTTGAGATGAATAGTATTGGACATAGAGTTGCGCGTTGGATTGATCCAGAGCAACTTGATCCTCGTATGTCTAACAGCCGTAATCTTCTAGTAAAAGACCGTTATGGCAATCCATTGTTCTTGTTTGAGAATGAATTTGCAGAACGATTCTTCCACGACAAGTATCCGGATGTTAAATTAACGGAAAAGCTTTAATAAAAAATAAGCGTCTAGGAAATAAATCCTCTAGACGCTTATTTTTGTGATTAAATTTATTTAATTTACTTGTCGACGTGAATTTCAATGACGTGACGGCTCTTGTCAACGGTTAAAGTATATGAAGAATCGTAATCTTTGATTAATCGTTTGATGACAAATTCAATTTCATCTTCACGGACACGGCGATCATGGTTTTCAAGTGCAATGCCGATTGCATTTTTGCTTTCGGTATAAATTACTGAAGTATTTCCTAATGAATATACTTTAACGTAATTAGCATCGGTAGTATTGAGCTGACTGTGAACCAAGTTAGAATAGTTGTTAGTTACATCGATTAAATGCATGAATTTCACCTGTTTCTTTTAGTTTTTATAACTTAAATTTAGTATACATCAAATTAAGAAGCATCTTTTTATTTTTATTAAATTAAATAAAAAGATGCTACTGATTATTAATCGCAGAATCTTTTTTGAATTATTAATTGGCGTAATTACTCAGCTGTGTTTTCATCGCTAATAACGATCTTATTATCGACAACATCTGCCTTAAGATTCTTGCTATCAGTGTGATCAAGCTTGAAGTCTGCAACGTTATCTTCGATTTCTTCTTGAATTGTTCGACGAAGTGGACGAGCACCTAAAGCAGGGTTGAATCCATCTTCAACTAATTTATCTTTAGCTGCGTCGGTAACATCAATGTACAAACCTTGATCCTTAACCATGTTGTTGGTGTTAGCAAGCATCAAGTCAACAATCTTAAGTAAGTCAGGTTTAGTCAATTCGTTGAATTCAATGACGTCATCAAGACGGTTAAGGAATTCAGGCTTGAAGAATTGACTCATGTTGTTTCTAGCTGATTCATTACTTTCGTCTTCATTTTCAGCAGCGAAACCAACGCTAGCATTCTTGATGCCTTGACCTGCGTTAGAAGTCATGATGATGATTGTATCTTTGAATGAAACAGTTCTACCTTGTGAATCAGTCAAACGACCATCATCTAAGATTTGCAAGAAGAGGTTCAAAACGTCTGGGTGAGCTTTTTCAATTTCGTCAAGCAAAATCAAGCTGTATGGGTTGTGACGAACTTGTTCAGTCAATTGACCAGCTTCTTCGTAGCCAACATAACCAGGAGCTGAACCAATCAACTTAGATACAGAATATTGTTCCATGTATTCAGACATATCGAAACGAATCATGGCATCTTCTGAACCAAACATTTGCTTAGCAAGTTGTTTAGCAAGTTCAGTCTTACCAACACCAGTAGGTCCTACGAATAAGAAGGAACCAATTGGACGACCAGACTTGTTGAAACCGATTCTGTTACGACGAATAGCACGAGCCACTTTTTCAACTGCCTTATCTTGACCAATGACATGAGCCTTTAGGTCACTGGCTAAGTTTTGCAATTGATTTTCTTCTTGCTTTTGAATATCACCAACAGGGATGCCAGTCTTTTCTTCAACAATCTTATTCATAATCTTGTTGGTGATAACTGGAGACCTGTCTGGATCTACCTTTTGATCTTTAACTTTTTCGTATTTTTCGATTTGGTCGCGGTAGTAGGCTGCCTTTTCGTAATCTTCATTCTTTAAGGCTTCTTCTTTTAGTTGCTCAGCTGCATTGATTCTTTCTTGCATTTTATCCTTATCAATATAAGGAATAGTTAAGTTCATTCTTGAACCAGCTTCATCTAACAAGTCAATGGCTTTGTCAGGTAAAAATCTGTCTTGAATGTAACGAGCTGATAATTTAGCAGCTGCTTCAATTGCATCATCTGTATAATGAACGTGGTGGTAATCTTCGTAGCGTTGTTGAATACCTTTCAGAATCCTAATAGTTTCATCAATAGAAGGTTCTTTTACTTCAACGGGTTGGAATCTACGTGCTAAAGCAGAATCTTTTTCAATGTCGCGGTATTCCTTGATAGTAGTAGCACCAACTAATTGGAGTTCACCACGAGCTAAGGCTGGTTTGATGATGTTACCAGCATCCATACCGCCTTCAGCGTTACCTGCACCAACAATTTCGTGAATTTCATCAATGAATAAAATGATGTCATCACTTTGTTGTAATTCTTTGATTAATTGCTCCATCCGTTGTTCAAATTGACCACGAATTCCAGTACCTTGAACAAGTGAAACTACATTTAATGATATGATTCTTTTATTTTGTAATTTAGCTGGGACAGAACCATCAACGATTTCTTGTGCTAATCCTTCAACTACGGCTGTTTTACCAACACCTGCTTCACCGATTAAAACAGGGTTGTTTTTAGTTCTTCTATTTAAAATCTCAATTACACGAGCGATTTCTTTATCACGGCCGATAACTGGATCGATTTTTCCTTTTTTAGCAAGAGCAGTTAAATCAGTACCGTATTGGTCAAGGAGACTTTTACCACCTTGATTGCCGTTACCATTTCCTCCGCCCATTTGCATTCTTGGATTATTTCCGTTCATATTATTTGCGGCATTGTTGTTATTTCCGTTTAAAGCGTTGAATAAATCATCAAAGTCGCCAAAAAATTCATTGTTATTATTCATATTTTCTAGATTTCCTTGTTGATTTCTTAATTCTTGATAGCATTGTTGACATAAATCAATTTCTCGGCTTTGGCCATTTACCTTAGTAAAGAGGTGAATGGAGGCTGGCCGTTTATGACAATTTTGACAAAGCAAAATGCATGACCGCCTTTCATTTAAGTTGTAACAAAATTATATTATTAGCACTCTTAGTAGTCAAGTGCTAAGCTCTACATTTCTTACTTAATGTAAGAAACACATAAAATAATAATATTTTTGAAAAATTACCATAAATAGTAGAATAAATAATGAAAAAATTATAAAATTTAAAAAGTGTGGTGATATTTTTGGATTATCAAAAGATTTTAGATCAATTGGTGTCTGGAGAGCTTAAAGAATATAAGGTAGAGCCTGAAGATGCCTTTGATTTACAGAAAACTATTAGAAATTATGGCAAAAGACAATATATTACCGGCAGAGCTGAAAGAGGCGGTGCTATTGTATATACCGCTACGAACACTGACGATTGAATAATGTAAACTGTTACATTATTGTTGTCTAAACTGTAAAAACATGATAATCTAATACCTGAATGGGTATTTATTACCAGTTTAATTTTTTCAATTTAAAGGAGATATTTATAATGGAAAAACGCGATTTTCATATTATTGCAGAAACAGGTATTCATGCACGTCCAGCTACTCTTTTAGTACAAGCTGCTTCAAAGTTCGGTTCAGATGTTAACTTGGAATACAACGGCAAGTCAGTAAACTTGAAGTCAATCATGGGTGTTATGTCACTTGGTGTTGGCCAAAATGCTGATGTTACTATCACTGCTGAAGGTGACGATGAAAAAGACGCATTGGACGCAATTGCCGACACTATGAAAAAAGAAGGTTTAGCTGAATAATGACCAAGACTTTAAAAGGAATTGCTGCTAGTGATGGTATTGCCATTGCTCCAGCATATCTTCTTGTGGAGCCTGATCTTTCATTTTCAAAGTCTTCAGTTGATGATGTTGAAGCTGAAGTAGCTCGTTACAAGGATGCTATTAAGACTTCAACTACTGAAGTTGAAAAGATTCGTGATGTTGCCAAGAAGAGCTTGGGTGAAGAAGAATCTCAAGTTTTTGAAGCTCACTTAATGATTTTGAATGATCCAGAATTTACTGGTGCCATTGAGAATGAAATTAAGGATTCAAAGATCAATGCAGAAGCTGCATTAGATGAAACTGCACAAAAGTTCATCCAAATTTTTGAAAGTATGACTGATAATCCTTACATGCAAGAACGTGCTGCCGATGTACGCGATGTTTCTAAGCGTATTATGGCTCACTTACTTGGTAAGGAATTACCAAACCCAGCTTCAATTGACCATGAAGTAATCGTTGTTGCTCATGATTTGACTCCAAGTGATACTGCACAACTTAACAAGAAATACGTTAAGGGCTTTATTACTGATATTGGTGGTCGTACTGCTCACTCAGCAATCATGGCACGTTCACTTGAATTACCAGCCGTAGTTGGTACTGATTCAATTACTAAGGACGTTAAGAACGGCGACATGTTAATTGATGATGGTCTTGATGGTGTAGCTATTATTGATCCTAGTGATGATCAAGTAGCTGACTACAAGAAGAAGGGTGAAGCTTTCTTAAAGCAAAAGGCTGAATGGAAGAAATTGAAGGATGAACCTTCAGTAACTGCCGATGGTAAGCAATTTACTATTGCAGCCAACATCGGTACTCCTAATGATATGCCAGGTGTACATGAAAACGGTGCAGAAGCTGTTGGTTTGTACAGAACTGAATTCTTGTACATGGATTCATCAAACTTCCCAACTGAAGATGATCAATTCGAAGCTTACAAGAAAGTTATCGAAGGCATGAACGGCAAGCAAGTTATCATCAGAACAATGGATATTGGTGGTGACAAGCACCTAGATTACTGGGACTTGCCAGATGAAATGAACCCATTCTTAGGTGTACGTGCTATTCGTCTTTCACTTAAGAACGAAAAGATTTTCCGTACCCAATTAAGAGCTTTGCTTCGTGCATCAGCATACGGTAAGCTTGGTATTATGTTCCCAATGATTGGTACATTGGCTGAACTTCGTCAAGCTAAGGCTATCTTAAATGATGAAAAGCAAAAGCTTGTTGAAAAGGGCGTTAAGATCGGTGACGACTTGCAAGTTGGTATGATGATCGAAGTTCCTGCAGCTGCTGTTTTAGCAGATCAATTCGCTAAGGAAGTTGACTTCTTCTCAATTGGTACTAACGACTTGATCCAATACACTATGGCTGCTGACCGTGGTAACGATAACCTATCATACTTGTACCAACCATATAACCCATCAGTACTTCGTTTGATTAAGCACACTATTGATTCTGCTCATGAAAATGGTATCTGGTGTGGTATGTGTGGTGAAGCTGCCGGTGATAACACCATGTTCCCAATCTTACTTTCAATGGGACTTGATGAATACTCAATGAGTGCAACTTCAATCTTACGTATCAGAAGCTTAATGAAGAAGTTTGATACTAAGGATCTTAAGGAATTGGCTAACGAGGCATGCTTCGTTTCAGAAACTGCTGAAGAAAATGAAAAGTTAGTTAATGACTTAATGAAGAAGATCGACAAATAAATTCATATTTTGAATTGAGAAAAGAGACCGAAAGGTCTCTTTTTTCATATTTAAATATTTTAAACAAAACATACAATTTCTTCACAAATAATTCACGTTTTATCTTTAGAATATAAAGAGAAGGTAACATAAAAGATAAAATGAATACTTACAAAAAAGAAGTTAGTATGTTATACTAATAGTAAGATTAAGAACGTATACAAATATTTGTTCTGAGGAGCGTGATTTTTATGGTAGATTTATATGTTTCGCCTAGTTGTACTTCATGTCGTAAGGCACGAGCTTGGCTTGAAAAGCATGATATTCCATTTAAGGAAAGAAACATTTTTTCGGAGCCTTTGACTAAAAAAGAGATATTAAAAATTCTACGTATGACTGAAAATGGTACTGAAGAAATCATTTCTACCCGCTCAAGAGCTTTTCAACAATTAAAAATAAATTTGGATGATTTATCAATTGATCAGTTACTTGATTTAGTAGAAAAGAATCCAAGCTTGTTAAGAAGACCAATTATTATGGATGATCGTCGACTTCAAGTAGGATATAATGAAGACGAAATTCGTCGTTTCTTACCACGTAAGGTTCGTCGATTAGAATTGGCTGAAGCCCAAAAAATTGCAGATTTATAATATAGAAGAGTGTTAGTAATGATGCTAACACTTTTATTTTAGATAAAAAATAGGCTACAATAGGTTATATAATTCGTGGAGGAGATATCCTGTGCAAGTAGATCATATCAATGAAAATACAATAAGAGTTAGAATTAATAAAAATGAATTAGCTCATCGTGGATTGAAGGTTTTAGATTTATTGGGGGATAAACAAAAAATACAGCAATTCTTCTACTCCATTCTTTCAGAGGTAGATACTGATCATACCTTTACTCAAGGAGTACCTGTAACTTTTCAGGTAATGCCTAACAATGGCGGTCTTGACTTGATGATTACCAAGATTAAGCCTGACGATGCTGATAATCTCCGTCAAATGATAGAGCCAATGAATAGTGAGACTAATCAAACACAGGCAGAGCCCGATTCAAGAAGAAGTTTCTTTGACCTTGATCCGAAAGATGATGTAAATACTGAACTTGATCCAATAAAAGAAGAAAAGCTTGAATCATCTAATCAGGAGAACGCAGTTAATACTCAATATTGGAAATTCCAAAATCATCATTCCTACAGCTTTGATGAGTTAGGAAATCTAGTTGAATTAGCGAATAGTTTGAAAGTAAGTGATCTGGCTTCAAGTTTGTATTATTTACGGGGTAAATACTACTTGAAGTTAGCATTTTTAGATGAAAATTATGCTGAACTTAAGCCAGCTGATGCTTGGGCTATTGCTAATGAATACGGAATCAAGATTGATGATGAAGAAATGAAGACGGTAAAGGAAACTGGAAAATGTTTGTTGAACCGTGATGCTCTTGATTATATTCGCTATTACTTTCTTCAAAAGCAATAATTAAGATTTTATAAAGAAAAAGAGACGTTAGAAAAAAACGTCTCTTTTTTGCGTAATAAAACATGGGTGAAGAAATATGTATGCAGCCATGTTGAATAAAAAAATAGTATTAGCCGTTAATGAAGCGAATATGGTTAATACCGGTCAAAAAAATTTAAATATAGATGATTATCGTTGTCCACACTGTCATAAAAAAGTAATTTTAATTATTTCAGAACAAAAGGCAGCCTTTTTTAAGCATTTAACTAGTTATAGCAATGCGATGGGAGAAAAAGAGGAGCATCATCAATCTAAGATGCTGTTGAAAGCCGCGCTTACTGCGGCTGGATTCAATGCACAAGTTGAGATACCGTTGGCTGATGGTCAGTTAAGAGCAGACGTTTTGGCTTCAGAAAAATTAGCCTTTGAAGTTCAATGTGCACCGCTAAGTGACACTGAATTTAGACATCGACATTTATTGTATTCTGAAATAGGAGTAACCGATATTTGGATTGTGGGACGAAGGCATTATTTAAAGAAGAAACTAAAACATACTCAGTCGATCTTTTTTAGAAAGAATAAATTGTGGGGAAATTATTATCTGGAGATTAATCCTAAAAAGAATGTGTTTTGCTTAAAATATAATGTTTTACAGGAACCGGTAACGAATAATCTTCATTACCAAGTAAAATATTTTGCTTTAGATGAATTAGATATGAAGATGTTTTGGCATTTTAAACCTATAAAAAGAGACTATCCAATTAATATAAATAATCAAAAAAAATATTTAAGAAGGCAATTAGTGCAGAAAACAAAGCTTGGATTAAAAATAGGCGGGTTACTTTATTGCAAGGGGTTAACTGTGGATAGTTTGCCAGATGAAGTGTTTAGTACTTGGCGTAATCCTGGTGAAGTAGATTCTGTCACTAAATTTTTGCAAAAATAAAACGCCTATTAAATAAGGCGTAAGTGGTTTTGTTGTTGCATGAAATCTGAAAAGCAATTTTGATAATCAGGTAGAAGCAAATTAACTAAATCCCCATGTGCAACGGGACCTTCTAGAAGTACACCGTTTTGTTCATTATCCTCATTGAACAAAACAATTGTTGGTGTAGCTTTAATGTTCCATTGATTAGCTAATTTTTGATCTTCCTCGATTGAACTCCGTACATAACTGCTTTTCTCGATTGCATTAATTGTATTAGCTTTAATGTTAAGCTTAGTAGCAATTTTTTCTAACAATTTAGGATTGTAAGCTGAAGCATCATGACTTAAATTCTTTTGCAGTTCATATAAAAATTCACGTGCTTTTTTATTACCATATTTAAGTTTAATAGCATGGTAATTTTCTAGCGCATCATAAGTTGCTTTAGAAAAAGTACTGATGTCTGGCAGCTTTTGTGCATCCTTACGACGCCTAATAGCGTCATCATTTATTAAACAAACATTAGCAATAGGAATATAGTGATAACAAACGTCAATTCCAAGTTCATCAACGGTGTTGCGAATTTGTTTTTCCGTATCATAACAGTAAATTCCTATTGGATTAATGAATAGAAAAATCTCGAACATACTCTCGACCCCTTTGGTGATTTACTATTGATACTTTAGCAAGAAACAAAAAAAGTGACAAAAAATATGCCTTATTTTCTATATGTTATTTTTTGTGAATACTTGCTCGAGCAATTTTACTTTGGTTAGTATTGCTAGAATTCTGCTTAAAATTGTAATCGCTTTCCAGCTTAGCTAGGACATTAGTTATTAAAACTGGATCATCATTCTCGATTTCTAACTCAAAGTCTTCATAGCCATCTGGATAAGAAGTTGCATCTAATGTTAATTCACAATCTTGTGGTCCATTCATTAAGATACGTCTAGTTTTGCTCCAGGTGAAAAGTGAAAGAGCGTCTTGTTCCTTAGCAAAATGTGCACTGAGATATTGACCAATATTACCGTGAAAGGTAAAGTGCTTTTTTGCTACCAATTCTTTAGCTTGCGCATGAGTTAAATTATCGTTAATTTCAATAACTTCATGATAATTTTTTTGAACTGGATTAGGATCAGGCACTTTCATTGTTTGTTCGGCATGATCGCTATAAATTCTGATTCGCAAACTAATATGGTGCTTTTTTAATAATTTATCAGGTGTATCAAAATAATAATTCTCTTGTACAAAATCACTTTTTACAGGAAAATCACTGACTATTTTTTGATAAGTTTCTTTATGTAAAAGTGTTTTAGCTTCGATTTCTCGATTTTTGCTCATAAGTTTAAAACCTCCGAATCCATAAATCATTATAATAGTTAGGAAAAAATATTTAAATCAGTTCAGATTATAATCTTTAACATGGTAAAATGTGTTTGTTTACTAAGAAAGGATGTTTTCTCATGGAAGTAGATTGGGATAACTTCTTGTGGCCTTATAATGAAGCTGTACGCGAGTTAAAGGTTAAATTTCGTTCCCTTAGACAAGGCTTTTTAACTAGGGGAGAACATTCACCAATTGAATTTGTAATTGGTAGGGTGAAGACAGTAGATTCTATTAAAGAAAAAATGACGAGACGGGTAATTAGCCCAGATGTCATTGAAACTGATATGCAAGATATTGCCGGTATACGTATTGTGACACAATTTGTGGACGATATTTATAAAGTAGTAGACTTAATTCATTCACGTGATGATATGGAAGTAGTAGAAGAGCGCGATTATATTCAAAATGCTAAACCTTCAGGCTATCGTTCATATCATATGGTAATTAACTATACAGTTTACTTGCCAGAAGGACCTAAAAAGTTAATTGCGGAAATTCAGATTAGAACTTTAGCAATGAATTTTTGGGCTACTGTTGAACATACTTTAAATTATAAATACCAAGGTGCTTATCCAGAGGATATTTCAAAACGACTTAAGTCAACCGCAGAAGCTGCGTATAAGCTAGATGAAGAAATGTCTTCTATTAAGGATGAGGTCCAAGAAGCTCAAAAGATTTTTACCAAAAATAAAGGCAAGGAAAAGTCATGAAAGTAACAATAGCGCATAATAACTATGATAAGACTTTAGAGACAGTGGCCTATCTTAAGAAGCTATTGCAAAAGAAGAATGTCATTTTTGACGCTAAATATCCAGATGTAGTAATTACAGTCGGCGGAGATGGTACTTTAATCAACGCTTTTCATCGTTATGAGAATCAGGTTGATTCAGTACGTTTTATAGGTGTGCACACAGGACACTTAGGTTTTTATACTGATTGGCGTAATTATGATATTGATAAAATGGTTGATGCGTTTTTATTAACCAAAGATCAACCGGCTAAGTATCCCTTGCTTGAAATTAAAATGTTAACTGAGTCGGGCGATACTCGTTATCATTTGGCTGTAAATGAATCAGCGGTTAAAAGAATATCACATACGCTTGAAGCAGATGTTTATATTGATGATGAAATATTTGAAAATTTTAGAGGCGATGGTTTATGTGTTTCTACGCCAACGGGCTCAACCGCTTATAGCAAATCGCTGGGCGGGGCTGTAATTCATCCGCGATTAAAAGCTTTGCAAATGACAGAGATCGCTTCAATCAATAATCGTGTATTTAGAACATTATCTGCGCCAATTGTAATCGCACCCGATCAATGGATTACGATTGTGCCTAACGCGGATCATTTTGTAATGACTGTGGATGGGGCAAGAATCGATGTTAAAAATGCCAAAAAAATAGAATATCGTATTTCTAAGCACTCAATTCAGTTTGATCAGTTTGGTCATCACCATTTTTGGGCGCGTGTACAAAATGCGTTTATTAAGGATAACGAGGGTAATGACAAGTTTATTTAAATTAATTGTACAAGAAAAAGATCCCAAAAAATTGGGCTCTTTTTTGTTAAAGAATGGTTTCTCGCATCAGGCTATGATTAAGGCAAGACATCATCACGGAATGATTTTGGTAAATCATAAGCGAAGATATTTAAGTTTTCATTTACGGACTAGGGATGAAGTTATTTTTGTTAGTGGTGAAGAAAAGAAAAATCAATTTTTGAAGCCATCTAATAATCCGGTAGATCCAGTTTTAGAGACTAAAAATTATATTGTGCTAAATAAACCAGCTGGGGTTTTATCAATCCCGTCTAGATATGAAGATAACGATGCTATTGTAAATAGATTAATGGGCTATTTTTCGAGTCAAAATGAAAAGGATTTAAAGCCTCATGTGATTACTCGTTTGGACCGAGATACTTCTGGTTTAGTATTAGTTGGAAAGAATGCTGTTGCGCATGCTCGTTTTAGCAAAATTGGTAAAGAGCAGTTTATTAAAAAGTATCACGCTATTGTTCATGGGAATTTTGCGAAAGATGAGTTAGCTGGATTAATTGATGAACCGATCGGTAAAGAAGGCGACGGTGTAAAAAGAGCCGTAGTAGCAAGCGGAAAAAAAGCACAGACGTGTTATCGTGTGCTTAGCCAAGTTAAAGGGGCTAGTCTAGTAGAATTACGCCTGTTAACAGGTAGAACGCATCAGATAAGGGTTCATATGGCTTATTTAGGCCATCCACTTTTTGGTGATCCCTTATATGGCATTGATGACGATTTTTCCCGGCAAGCATTAAATTGTTTTTATTTAGCTTTCCCTGATCCATTTGATAATGAAAAAAAGCGAGTAATTGAAATCAAAGATCCACAAGACATGTCGAAGTTATGGCAAAAATTAGTTAATTAATAAAAATTTTTAAAATCATTAGGATAAACTATTAAAATACTTGCATAAAGAAAGCGCATTCTTTAGAATGATAAGTGCAATATAAAACTATACTTATACAGAAAAGAGGATACCTTTATGTATTATTCCAATGGTAATTATGAAGCTTTTGCAGATCCTAAAAAGCCTGAAGGCGTAGACAATAAGTCTGCTTATATTATCGGTAGCGGTCTAGCTGGCCTTTCTGCAGCTGTCTTCTTGGTTCGTGATGCTCAAATGAAAGGTGAGAATATTCATATCTTGGAAGAATTGCCAGTAGCTGGTGGTTCACTTGACGGTGCTAAACGTCCAAACGCTGGCTTCGTTGTCCGTGGTGGACGTGAAATGGAGAATCACTTTGAATGTTTATGGGATATGTATCGCTCAATTCCAAGTTTGGAAATTCCAGGTGCTTCTTATCTTGATGAGTATTATTGGCTTGATAAAGAAGACCCTAACTCCTCAAATTGCCGTTTGATTTATAACCGTGGTGATCGTCTTCCAAGTGATGGTCAATACGGTTTAGGCAAATGTACTAATGAAATTGTTAAATTAATCATGACACCAGAAAAGAAACTTGAAGGAGAAACTATTGAGGAATTCTTTAGCGATGACTTCTTTAAGACTAACTTCTGGTCATACTGGTCAACAATGTTTGCTTTCGAAAAATGGCACTCAGTAGCCGAAATGCGCCGTTATGCAATGCGCTTTATTCACCACATTGATGGTTTGCCAGACTTTACCGCTTTGAAATTTAACAAGTATAACCAATATGAATCAATGGTAAAACCACTCTTGGCATACTTAAAAGATCATGGTGTTAAATTTGAATATGATTGTCACGTTCAAAATGTAGAAGTTGATCATGATGGCAAGCAAAAGATTGCTAAGAAGATCATTATGACTCAAAATGGCAAGGAAACAGAAGTTCCATTGACTCCAAATGACATCGTATTTATTACTAATGGTTCAATTACTGAGAGTTCAACTTACGGTGATCAAAATACCCCAGCTCCAATTACACATGCTAAAGGTAGTTCCTGGAAGTTATGGGAAAATTTGGCAAAGCAAGATCCAGACTTTGGTCACCCAGATGTCTTCTGTGAAAACTTACCAGAACGTAGCTGGTTTGTTTCCGCAACTACTACTTTGAAGAATAAGAAATTAGCTCCATACTTTGAACGTTTGACTAAACGTAGTCTTTATGATGGCAAAGTTAATACTGGTGGTATTATCACGATTGTCGATTCTAACTGGGAGCTTAGCTTTACTATTCACCGTCAACCACACTTCAAGAGTCAAAATCCAGATGAAATTGTAGTTTGGATTTATGCACTTTATTCAGACACTGAAGGTAATTACATTAAGAAGAGAGTGGTTGACTGCAGCGGTAAGGAAATTGCCGAGGAACTTTTGTATCACTTAGGTGTTCCAGAAAGTCAAATTAGTGAATTAGCTAGTGAAGAAAACATGAATACTGTTCCTGTTTACATGCCATACATTACTAGTTACTTCATGCCAAGACATAGCGGTGACCGTCCAGCCGTTGTACCAGATGGTTCTGTCAACATCGCCTTTATTGGTAACTTTGCGGAGTCGCCAACAAGAGATACCGTATTTACTACTGAATATTCAGTCAGAACGGCTATGGAAGCTGTTTATACGCTTTTGAATGTTGACCGTGGTGTTCCTGAAGTATTTGATTCAATTTACGATATTCGTCAACTCTTGCGGGCAATGTACTATATGTCAGACAAGAGGAAGCTGGCTGATCAAGACATGCCACTCCCTGAAAAATTAGCTCTTAAGACAGGGATGCGCAAGATTAAGAAGACTTGGGTAGAAGAATTGTTAAAAGAAGCTAACTTGATGTAGTTTTAATGCAAAAAGAAAAAAGCTTGATTTTTATCAAGCTTTTTTTGTATGCTTCTTAACGCGCTTCATAATAAATAAAATCGCTGCAGCTATTAGGGCAACGGCCACAATCATGACTGCTGCCTTAATAATTCTGCTGGTGTCAAGATGCAAAATTGAGTCGCCACCATAAGCATAAAGATAAGCAAATGGACTTACCCCGATCACAATCGGAATCAATTGCTTTTTGAAATCATTTTTATTAATCAAAATATTGACATAGCTAACGGTTGCACTTGGAATAAATGGGATGAGATAGCCAATAGTTAGAGCGACCATCGGATATTTTTGTGTAGTTAACAATTTGTAGATCTTACTATTAGACATATGTTTAATGTCATATAGTTTGTGCAAAAACTGCATCAAGATGATTTGTCCTAAAATATCACTAATCCAGTTAACAATAAAGCCAAATGCTGGACCATACAAGATTCCATTCAAAACACAGAAGATACCATTAGATAAGCCGGGAATTGCCACACAAATGGCATTTAAAATAAAAAGAAAAGCTAAATCTTCGATCCCGTGGCTACGAACCATTTTAATTAACAATTCTTCATTATGGTGATCAAAATGAACTAGTAATTTTAATTCTGGTAGATAGCTTAAATATAATTTATATAAAAGCAATAATCCTAAAATTCCACCTAGAATAAATAGTATGATACGAATAATCTTTTGTTTCACTTGGTCACCTTCTTATTAATTCAGTTCTACTTATGTCTATTTTACTTTAAATTTATGAAATGAAAAAGCCATGACTAGCATGTCATGGTTATTTTTCATTATGGGTTATTTGGTGAAAAGTACGCGAGTGCCTTCAGGAACAGGAATTTCTGTTTGAATTGGAGTTAAAGTTCCATTACCGCCATTTCTGATATACAAGGTAGCGTTATCTGTATTTTGATTTGCAGCTACTACGTATTTTTGATCGGCATCCCAGTTGAAGTCACGAGGGAAATCACCAAATGTAGAAATGCGCTGAACTAAGCTTAGGGTGTGGTCATCATTAATCTTAAAGACGGTGATAGAATTGTGGCCTCTGTTGGAGTTATAAACATATTTACCATCTTTACTAATGTAAAGTGCTGCGGCACCATTGTGTTCAGTAAAATCTTCTGGAATGGTCTTGTATGTAGCGATATTTTCGAAGTCCCAAGTGTCTTCATTAAATTTAACTACGTTGATTTTGCTAGATAATTCACCAACAACGTAGAAGTAGTTACCATCTTTTGAAAAGACGATGTGGCGAGTTCCAAAACCAGCTTCATTTTTATATTGAGCTAGGTGATGTAACTTGCCGTTTTCTAACCGGTAGAAGTCGACAGTGTCATTACCTAAATCGCAGCTAACTAAATTACCTGCGGGTGTTTCATCGAAGAAGTGTGGGTGAGGGCCATCGACTTGTTCTGAACGTGGGCCCAATGTTTCGGCCTTGTGAGTGACTTGATCGAGTAATTCTAACTTGCCGCTTTTATTGTAGTGGAATACAGATAAAACGGCGGTGTGGTAATTTGCGGTATAGATAAGTTTTTGCTCGCGATCAATACCAACATATGCTGGTGAAGCGCCAGGTGTTAAATAGCGATCGACTTCACTTGAACCATGTTCACCTAATTTAAAGACGCTGATACCACCTTCGTCACCTGCGTTGTTAATAGTAAAAATTAAATCGCCATCTTTTTGGAAATAAGTAGGGCCACCTACACTAATAATATTTTCAGCCTTGCCTAACTTAGCTCCATTATCTTCACCAGTAAAAGGCAATTCATAAATACCTTTAGAGGTCTTCTTAGTATAGCCACCGATTAAAACTTTCATATAATGCCTCCGATTTTTTAGAAAAAGTATTAACTGAGATAAGTATAGCATGGAAAATAATGAATCAGATTGTGACTTGTTCTCGTGAAAAGTGCTAGAGTAGGAAATATAAGGGAAAAATAATAATTGTAAAAATGAGAAGGTGCGTATAGGATGGATGAAAATAAAATCCGTAAATTATATGCCCAGAATGAGGTTCAACAAGTTTTTACAAATTTGCAATCTTCTTCTTCTGGATTATCAGATGAGGAAGCCGCTAAACGACTTAAAAAATATGGTACTAATACTATTAAAAAAGCCGCAGCTGAATCAGAATGGAAAATGTTTTTCAAAAACTTTTCTAGTATGATGGCAATTTTGCTTTGGATATCAGGGTTAATTGCAATAGTTTCCGGAACGTTAGAATTAGGAATTGCCATTTGGTTGGTTAATATTATCAATGGCTTATTTAGTTTTTGGCAGGAGCGAGCCGCCAAGCGGGCAACGGATACCTTAAACAATATGTTGCCCAGCTATGTAGAAGTGATTAGAAATGGCAAGAAAAAGCAAATAAATAGTAAAGAGCTAGTGCCGGGGGATGTTTTTGTTTTACAAGCTGGTAACTCAATCCCAGCCGATGCAAGAATTATTTCCGCCAGTTCAATGCAAGTAGATCAAAGTGCTTTGAATGGTGAATCTGTTCCAGAGTCTAAAACCACAAAGTATGATCCTGGTGAAGGTAGTTATGCTGAAAGCAATTTGGTCTACTCAGGCACTACTGTGGGAGCTGGCACTGCTAGAACAATTGCTTTTGCGACGGGTATGAATACAGAATTCGGTCGAATTGCAAGCTTGACGCAAAAACAAACGAAGACAAGCAGTCCTCTCACGGCAGAGCTTAATCGATTGACTAAGCAAATTTCGATTATTGCTATTACGATTGGACTTATATTTTTTATCGCAGCTATCTTCTTCGTAAAGTATCCTTTAGCTAAGGCTTTTATCTTTGCTTTGGGGATGATTGTTGCTTTTATTCCAGAAGGATTATTGCCAACGGTAACTTTAAGTCTAGCTCAAGGTGTTAAGCGGATGGCTAAAAAGCATGCGTTAGTGAAAGAATTGAATTCTGTTGAAACTTTAGGTGAAACGACAGTTATTTGCTCAGATAAAACCGGTACGTTGACGCAGAATCAAATGACAATTCACTACCTTTGGACACCAGCTCATGAATATCACGTTACTGGTAATGGCTATGTTAATAATGGTCAGATTGAGCTAAATACAAAACAATTATGGTATGAGGAAAATCCTGATTTACGTAAATTAGTTCAAATTGCAGCTTTGGATAATGATACTTCGGTTCAACCTAATAAAAAGGGTGGAAAGCCTAAGATTTTAGGTACACCAACCGAAGCTTCCTTGATTGTGATGGCAGAAAAAGCTGGATTTGATAAACAAAAAGTTTTAGTAAAATATCCTCGTTTGCGGGAATTGCCATTTGATTCTGATCGTAAAAGAATGTCAACTGTTCATCGTTGGGATGATACGCATTATATTGTTCTCACTAAAGGTTCTTATAGCGACACGATTAAGCAATGTAATCAAATCCAGGTTGATGGTAAAATTCGTCCGATGACTGAAGCAGATCGTCTTCGCGCTAAAAAGGCAAACGCTGATTATGCTTCTCGCGGATTGCGCAGTATGGTCCTCGCTTATAAAATAATCGATCATGGTGTCGATATTAATAAAATAAGTATTGCGGATGCGGAAAATCATTTGATCTTTGTGGGTTTAGCAACAATGAGCGATCCACCACGTCCAGAAATTTATGATGCAGTTAAACGTTGTCATCAGGCCAAAATTAGAATAATCATGGTAACTGGGGATTCAAAATTAACTGCTAAGTCAGTGGCTGTTCAAATTGGTTTAACTTCTGATCAAGCACGTGTAATTTCCGGTAATGAATTAGATCAAATGAGCGATGAAGAATTGCGTCATGCATTAAAAGATGAGGTAATCTTTGCCAGAGTTGCTCCAGAACAAAAATACCGCATTGTAAAGAATTGTCAGGCTAACGGTGAAGTTGTAGCTTCCACCGGTGATGGAGTTAATGATGCTCCGGCTTTAAAGCAAGCCGATATTGGAATTGCAATGGGAATGACTGGTACTGACGTGGCTAAAGATGCAGCCAATATGATTTTGACCGATGATAACTTCGCTTCGATTGTAGCTGCCATTGAAGAAGGACGTGCAGTTTATAGCAATATCCGCAAGTTCTTAACATATATTTTGACTTCTAATGTACCCGAAGCTATTCCGTCAGTGTTATTTCTTTTCTCGGCTGGATTAATTCCACTTCCTATGACAGTTATGCAAATTTTAACGGTTGATCTAGGTACCGATATGCTTCCAGCCTTAGGATTAGGTGCGGAAGCTGCCGATCAAGATGTTATGAAGCAACCACCACGTAAAAGATCAGAACATTTATTGAACAAGGGTGTTATTATTAAAGCCTTTTGCTGGTATGGTCTTTTATCAAGTATTATTTCTACAGCTGCCTATTTCTTTGTGAACTATCAAAATGGTTGGCCTAACGTAGCTTTGGCTGCTAATGGCTCAATTTATATGCGAGCTACAACTATGGCTTTAGGTGCAATTGTCTTCACTCAGGTGGCAAATGTATTAAATTGTAGAACTAATACAGTTTCTGTTTTTAAAAAAGGATTATTTGAGAATAAAAATATTTGGTACGGCATTATTTTTGAAATCATTCTATTCGTTATTTTGACTATTACACCAGGCATTCAGCAGGTGTTCAATACAACTATCTTGACTGCTAGTGATTGGCTATTCCTATTCTTGTTACCAATTCCTTTAGTATTATTAGATGAACTAAGAAAATGGTTGATGTATCATCACAAAAATATCTAATAATTTGGGCTGCTTAAGTTTTTAAGCTGCTATTCTTATGCTAAAATTATTTTTAAGGAGATATAAGATTATGAAATGGATTTCAACTATTAAAAAAATTGGTAAAAAAGCTATCGATAATAAAGATGGCATGGTAATTTTGTTCGGCGAGGGTGCCAACAAAGACTTAGAAGATGTTTCAGTTATTCAAAAATTTAGTGATGAAACTCCAGTTAATGGCTTTGTCTTTAAAAAGGGTGATACGATTACTGTAGATGGTCAAACTTATGTAGCTAATTATGTAGGTCCAATGGTTGAAAGTAATATGAAGGCTTTGGGTCACGCTACTTTATTCTTTAACCGTCCAATTCCTAAAGCACCTTTAGCAAATGCGGTATATTTTGATCCAGATGTTGCTCAACCACTTCCAACCTTTAAAGTGGATGATGATATTGTTTACGAACACATTTAAATACTAGGACAGGTAGATGGATTATAAACAAAAAAGTAAAAAAGAAACCTTATTTAAAAAATGGTTTTTAGATAATCGGTTTAGTATTGTTTTATTAAACATCTTATTGTTCTTTTTAATTATCTGGATTTTTAATAAAATTTCTTTTGTATTGAATCCTGCTTGGGTATTTTTTAGTGCGATTTTGCCGCCATTACTTTTAGCGGTTATTCAATATTATGTAATGAATCCAGTAGTAGATTGGTTTGAAAAGAAGTTTAAAGTACCTAGAGTTGCTACAATTCTTGTCTTGTTTCTGTTTGTTTTAATAGCTTTAATCTGGATTATCAATATCCTGGTTCCTATTGCCCAGAATCAGATTAATTCGCTGATTAAAAACTGGCCTCATATTTGGAACGATGCTGTTAATGCAACGCAGAATGCTTTGCGTGATCCCCGTTTGCATGAGGTAAAAGGTAGCTTACAAGGCATGATAGACAATACGCAAAAAACTTTGTTTAAATCAGGGCAAAGTACTATCAACGCTACTTTAGGCAATATATCATCTGCGGTAAGTATCATTACAATGATTGTGATGACTCTGCTTACTGCACCGTTTATCTTATTCTTTATGCTCAAAGATGGGCATCAATTGCGTCCTTACATTACGAAATTTGCACCGGAGCATTGGCAACCTAGTTTTAGTCAGCTGTTGTATGATATCAACTATGCATTGGCTTCATATATTCGTGGTCAAATAACAGTTGCTTTTTGGGTAGGCGTCATGTTTGTAATTGGCTACGTAATAATTGGCCTACCATATGGATTAGCTTTAGCTATCCTAGCCGGTTTTATGAATTTGATTCCATATTTTGGGACACCATTGGCTCTTATTCCGGTATTCGTAATTGCAATTATGACTTCAGGATCAATGTTAATTAAGGTTTTAGTGGTCTTTTTAATTGAACAAGCAATTGAAACTAGAATTTTAAGTCCTTTAGTCATGGGGAATAAAATGGAAATGCATCCCGTAACTACTATTTTACTTTTAATCGGTGCTAGTTCCGTTTGGGGACTATGGGGTGTAATTTTTGGTATTCCGATCTATGCAATCTTGAAGATTATCGTGTCTCGCGTGTACAATTATTATCGAAGAGAATCTGAAATTTTTAGTGAAACAGATGCTGTTTCTTCGACCACGGGAGATGCAGATACAAAAGCAAATAATGCTAAATAAATTAAAGCGTGGTTTAAAAGCTGCGCTTTTTTAGTTTAAGGAGTTTTTGAAATGACAAATCACGTAGTTTTATATGAGCCGTTAATGCCAGCTAATACTGGTAATATTGCACGTACCTGTGCAGGTACCAATACAGTTTTAGATTTGATTGAACCTTTGGGGTTTCAAATTGATAATAAAAAAATGAAACGAGCAGGGCTCGATTATTGGGACAAAGTTGATGTACGTCGTCATGATGATCTGAATGCTTTTTTAAAGACTTTAGGGCCTAATGACGAAATGTATTTAATTTCTAAGTTTTCATCAAAGAATTATGTAGATGTAGATTACACCGACCCAAATAAAAATTATTATTTTGTTTTTGGTAAGGAAACTACAGGGTTACCTGAAACTTTTATGCGTGAATATTATGACAGAAATTTAAGAATTCCAATGTCAGATAATATTCGTTGCTATAATTTGTCGAATTCTGTAGCAATGGTCTTGCTTGAAGCATTGCGTCAACAAGGATTTCCAAATATGGAAACTGCACACCATTATGAAAATGATAAATTGAAGGATGATTATGATCGTCCAGAAAGATATGAACGTAATTTAGGAAGTGAAGAATAATGGATTTTGAGAGAAAAACACCAGTAACTGTACAAGCATTTCACTATGATTTAGTTGATGAAGATACAGAACCAAAGAGCGATGTTAGAACTGGCATTCAAAAATTGGATGTAAGTCAAGATGATGAGCATTCAGAAGAAAATGGCAGCTATTATGATGTAGCTGTGTTCTATGATGTAGTTCCTGCACCAAGTGAATTTAGAGTAAGTGGAACTATTCATCAGGTTGTTCAATTGAAAGATTATCATGGTGATGGTTCTGATATCAGTAGCGCAGATTGGCAACTTTTAAGTCGACCATTGGTTGAATATATTGAGACTTTAACGTATGAAGTAACTCAAGTAACTTTTGACCAACCGGTTAACTTGAACTTTAAAGCCAATTTTTAATCACTAATTAGGGTGAGTACATGCCTGTAAAAAGGAAAAAAAGAAAGACAAAAAAGACATATTCTAAAAAGAAAACAACTAAAAAACAAAATTTAAATTGGAGTATTTTGGGGCTAGTATTTATTTTGCTAGCTGTTTTTGCCTTTGTTAGATTTGGTATTTTAGGTAAACAGATTGCTAATTTGATTCGCTTGTTTTTTGGTGATTCGTATCTATTAGCTTCTAGTTTATTAGCCCTTTTTGGGCTGGTAAATTTGATTTATAACCAGCCAGTTCATTTGTCAGTTAAACGTACAATTGGGCTTTCTTTAGCATTCATTGGTATTTTATTGATTCAAAGTAGCTTGTATTACGAGCATGAATTAGTAAATAGTAATTTCTTGAATTCATTCTGGCATGCGATGACTGCAGAATTTGGTCGTGCCGCTGTTACAGAAAGTGTTGGTGGCGGCCTGATTGGTTCGCTAGGTTATCAGATTTTCTATCCGCTATTAGGACAAATTGGGATCAAGATTTTTGCGTTCTTACTAATTCCTATTGGAATCTTGATGTTCTTTGATGTGAAATTCAGGACGATTATTGAAAAATTTCAATCCAGTAGTCAATTATTTATTCAAAAAAATAAAACCGCTGGTGTTAAGTTGAAGGACAAATATAGCGACGTATTGGAAAAAAGAAAACAAAAACGTGCTAATGACGATGATAAAAATATTTTCCCAGACGTTGCAGATTTTGATTCTGATGACAATGAGGAAGATACTAGTGTTAAACCTTCAAGTGAAGACGTGATGGTCGAACCAGATCCAGAGCCGGCTCCTGAGCCGCAAATCCAAATTGCACCACAGCATGAAGAACCTGACAGCAAGGATTTACCTAAATCGCATTCTTTTGCTCAAGAAGATCAAAAATTGGTGCAAGAATTAGCCAATGTGGATCATGGTGAGTTAAAAACAGATACTATAGTTAACAAGTCATATAAAAAGCCTCCTTTGAGTTTATTAGATCCAATTAAATCAACTGATCAGAGTACAGACCGTGATTTAATTAAGAAAAATACTCAGGTTTTACAATCTACTTTTAAGAGTTTTGGTGTAAAGGTAATTATTAAAAAGGCCATTTTAGGCCCTACTATTACTCGGTATGAGGTTCAACCTGCCGTCGGTGTAAAAGTTAGTCGTATTGTTAATTTGGCTGACGATTTGGCTTTGGCACTTGCAGCCAAGGATATTAGAATTGAAGCTCCAATTCCAGGAAAACCTTTTATTGGTATTGAGGTGCCTAATCGGGCAACTTCAGTTGTATCTTTTAAAGATGTAATGGAACATCAAGATGCAAAGGCAAAAAAGGATCCAATGAATGTGCCATTAGGCAAAGACGTTACTGGAAGTACTATTTCCGCTAATTTGGCAAAAATGCCACACTTATTAATAGCTGGGTCTACTGGTTCTGGTAAGTCTGTTGCCATCAACACTATTTTGGCAAGTATTTTGATGAAAGCCAGACCAGAAGATGTAAAGCTAGTTTTAATTGATCCTAAAATGGTAGAACTTTCTGTTTATAACGGAGTACCACACTTGTTAATTCCGGTTGTAACAGATGCTAAATTGGCTTCTAATGCATTGCGCAAAGTAGTTAAAGAAATGGAACGCCGCTATAAGTTATTTGCGGCAGGTGGCGTTCGCAACATGGGCGAATATAATCAAAAAGTCGCTGAAAATAATCAGGATAAATCTAAGCCTGCAATGAAGCCATTGCCGTATATTTTAGTAGTGGTTGACGAACTTAGTGACCTGATGATGGTTGGTGGCCATGATGTTGAAGGAGCAATAGTTCGACTAGGACAAATGGCTCGAGCTGCCGGAATTCATATGATTTTAGCTACTCAGCGTCCAAGTGTAGATGTTATTACTGGTTTAATTAAAGCCAATGTTCCATCTCGTATTTCTTTTGCTGTATCTAGTGGTGTAGATTCTAGAACTATTTTGGACCAAACAGGAGCTGAAAAACTTCTAGGTCGTGGTGATATGCTTTATATGCCAATTGGTGCTTCAAAACCTGAACGTATTCAAGGTGCTTATATTGCGAGTGATGAAGTTGAACGTGTAATCGATTGGGTAAAGAAGCAACAAAAAGTTGACTATGATGAGACTATGATTCCTAAAAAGGGTGAAAGCTCATCGGCTTCTGATAATGGAAACGATGAACCGGAAGATGAATTTTATAATCAAGCTGTTGATTTGGTTCGTCGTCAGCAAACAGCAAGCGTATCTATGTTGCAGAGACGTTTTAGGATCGGTTATAATCGGGCTGCAAGAATCGTGGATGAGATGGAAGCTAAAGGAATTGTGGGACCTTCTGAAGGTTCAAAGCCACGTCAAGTATTAGTCCCACCAGTAAAGAATGAAGGTAATGGAAATAATGCTAATGACTAATATTACAATTAGGAAAAATAAGAAATTTACAACAGCCGCGTTGGGCTGTTTTTTGCGTTTACCGCTGACAAGTCACAATTTAGCTTTTGCAAGCTTGCTATCACGTTTGCAGTCAAACACCAGTATGTTATATCCACAAATTGCGGAGCAGACTCGAAGATTGGCCGATTTATATGATTTGCAATTGGATATTATGCCTCAGCTTTTTGGTAAAGAAATAATTTTGACTTATTATGCAAATTTTGTTGAACCAACTGAAGTACTGGATCCAGAGTATGTATGTCAAGAAATAATTCAAACTATTAGCGAAATTATTACTAAGCCAGATTGTACTCCGGAGATGTTAGCCTATGCGAAAAGACAACTAGAAGATGATTATCGCGAGTTAATGGAGCAGCCTGCCAATTATGCCATCGATCAATTCTTTAAATTATGGTACCGGGATCAGCCAGATTATGCTGAGAATTTTATGGGACCAATTGATGAAATACAAAATGCTACTGTAGATGAGGTAAATCGTTACATTGAGAGTCTGCGTGATGTCCCTGTAGCCGTAATTGGCATGGGACGTGACCACCAGTTAATGACTAAACTAGCTAAATTTTATTTCACCCAGGCTGGTATTATAAAAAATTTCCAAACCACTGGCTTAACTATTCCTGCTAACAAAAACTTAATTGAAAAAGTTGATGAACAAGGCAATGCGCAAGCACAATTGTTAATGGGCTTTGGCATTAATCATACAATTAATTATCAGGAACAAATTGTAGGCTTACTTTTAAGTCAATATTTAGCAGGAGACCAATCATCTAAGTTGTTTAGTAAAATTCGTGAAGAATTAGGTGCAGCTTATGCTGTCGAGGCTAGCTGTTTTGCTAATAATTCTCTGTTTTTAATTAATGCTGGATTGGATCCCGATCAAGTAGAATCTGCTAAGCGAGTGATATTAAATGAAATAGAGAATTTGGCTGCTGGCAATGTAGATGAAGAACTTTTTAAGAAAGCTCAAAAGGCCTTGTATAGAAATACTAAAATTGGTTTAGACAGTCAAAATTGGCAAATGGGTCAAGCCTTTCGAGGAGAATTATTTTCAGACTATTTAGATTTTGATCGAGAGACTGCTATTAAAAAGGTCACAACTCATCAATTAGTCAGTTTTGTTCAAAATTTATTCTTTAATGAAAGCTATATTTTAAAATGATTACACCAAAAATTATTAAAAGAGAATATAAATCTGGTTTTAAAGCCGAGATTATCCTGAAGCCCCATTTTTATCAACGCTTTTTTGGTATTATTATTGATTTCGGCAGTAGTGATCCCCAAAAAGTAGCGGGTTCTGCCCACTTTTTGGAACATAAATTATTTGCTAAAAAAGATGGAGATATTTCTTCACAATTTGAAGAAATTGGCGCAGATGTTAATGCATTTACCTCCTTCAATGAAACTATGTTTTATTGCAGCGGGATTGAACACACCCCCAAGATGATTGATCTGTTGTTTAGATTAGTAGGCGAGCCATATTTTACTAAACAAAATATTGCCAAAGAGGCTCCTATAATTGAGCAAGAATTGGCAATGTACCAGGATGATCCGATGTGGAAAGTAAACAATGCCATTATGACGAGCATGTTTGGTAATTCCAATTTAGGGACCGAAGTAGTTGGGACTAAAGAATCGATTAATCAGGTAACCAAGCAAAATTTGACTAAGGTTTATACTGAAAATTATGTGCCTACTAAAATGCAATTTGTTGCTTGTGGTGATTTTTCGGATAATCAAGTTCGAACCATTTTGCGTCAAGTAGGTAAATTGCAAACTAAGTATCTAGCTGATCGTAAAGATGTTTCGACTCCGGTTTCTCAACCAGTGGGTGAGCTTTCAGATCAAGTTTTGCAAGCTAAAGGAAATTCAAAAGCTTTTGGATTGGGTATTCGATTTAAAAACTTTAAGAAAGTATTATCTAGTTCTGATTTGACTCAAATTCTGCTAGAAATAATGTTAGAATCAAAATTAAGCGTGATGAGTCCTTGGTTTGAGAAAATGCGCAAGGAAAAGCTGTTGGCTAATCCTTTGCAAATTTCAGTTAACTATACTAGACAAGGCGATTTTGCTACTATTTTTGGAGTTAGTGCAGATAATCAAAGAATAATTGAGGAGATTAAACGCGTTTTAACCCAACCTATAGATCTTAATTCTGAGCAATATCGTTTTATTAAAGAGAATTTTGTTTTGCAGAAGAAAGAATGGCTGGCCCGTACTATTCGGACAATGAATAATCTTTCATATTTTGCAATTGAAATGATTGAAGAAAATCTTGACCATGAAGATTTACAACTTAATTTATTAAAGTTGCAGACGATGGGCTTTGAAGAATTCGATCAAATTTGTCAAAAGCTGATGAAAGATAGCACTATTTGCTCGGCTTATTTAAACTCTGATAAGGAGGAGCAATAAATGAAGCGTGCAATTGTATTCGGTGCTACAGGTGGCATAGGACAAGCAATTTGTCGTGATTTGGCTGAAGATGGCTGGTCTCTTTATTTGCATTACAATTCCAAAAAGGAAGTTGCTGAAGAATTAGGTCAAAAGTTGTTTACTAAATATCCTGACCAGGATTTTATGCCGATTAAGTTAGATTTTGAAGTTGATGATGCACAATTAAGTGAATTTGTCCAAAATTTATTGCCGGTTAATGCAGCAGTTTTTGCTCAAGGGGTCACTAATTACGGCTTTCTAGGGGATGAAGATCTTGATAATATTACAAGATTAATAAAAATCAATCTGACTGTACCCATTAAATTAACTAAATTACTGGAGCCGCAGCTAATGAAACAAGGTTTTAGTCGAATCGTTTACTTAGGTTCGGTTTATGGAGGCTACGGTAGTGCTCTGGAATCGGTATATAGTGCCACTAAAGGTGGGTTAAGTCGTTTTGCGCAGGCTTATGCACGTGAAGTAGCATCAAATAATTTGACGGTTAATGTAATTGCACCAGGTGCTGTAAAGACTAATATGAACAGTATTTTTTCAGAAGATACTATTGAGGAAGTTCAAGAAGAGATTCCTGTTGGTCGTTGGGCTGATGGAAAAGATATTTCATATTGGATCAAAGTGTTGCTGAATGAACGAAGCAGTTACCTTACTGGTCAAACAATTTATGTTACTGGAGGCTGGCTTTTATAACTAAGAAGTTGTAAACGAAATTTTATGGTATACTCAATTTGTTAAATTTAATTTTGAAGAGGTTAATATGGCAGACATCGGAGAGAAATTAAAGAGTGCTAGAGAGGCAAAGGGACTTTCAATTGAAGATATCGAAAAAGCAACTAAGATTCAAAGTAGATATCTAACAGCAATTGAAAAGGATGAATTTGATAAGCTTCCTGGTGACTTTTATGTTAGGGCATTTATTCGACAATACGCTCAAGTAGTTGGATTAGATGGGAAAGAATTACTCAGTGACTATCATGAGGATGTTCCAGAAGCGGATCCTGATGAATATGTAGAGAATTCAATTGATAATAAGAGCGAAGAGGTTCGTGAAACCACAAATAACAAGAAGAATTTGTGGAAGAATTACTTGCCAAGAATCGCAATCGCATTAGGTGTAATTATCGTAATCTTAGTTGTATACGTATTGTATGCACGTATTTCATCAAGTGGTCAGCATCATGATACTGATAACAGCGGCGTAACTGTATCATCACAGAAGACATCATCGTCATCTTCTAAGAAGACTAAGCCAGTTGCTGTAAATACAGTTAAGATTAAAAAGATTAATGACAATGAATACCGTGTCCTTGGTCTTAAGAGGAATCGTCGTTTAGTTGTTAAGGCAGGTTCAACTCAAAATACTTCTGCGGGAGTACAAATTAATGGCAATGCAAATAGCTGGCAAGGAACTTTAATTGCTAAGCAAAAGCATACCCTTACTTTACCTTCAAACGCTGAACGAGTTGTAATTACCTTGGGTAATGATAATGGTAGTTCGATTAAGATCGGTGGCAAGAAGGTTCCATACGTACCTAATAATAGCTACAGAACAATTACTTTGTTAATTGGAAAGGCTAAGAAGACTACTACTCATCATACTGATGACAATACTAGTCAAAATGGAACGACTAGCGATAATAATACTAATAACAGTAATACTACTACTCAAGATCAAACTCAGAGCAGCTCTACTACTAGACACAACACTCAAACTAGTCACCAACAATCATCAGCTGCTCAAAGCAGTCAAACAAGACAAAGTAGTCAAACACAACAATCATCAGCTACTCAATCATCAACAACCACTACGCAAAATAACAATGCCGGTGGAAATGATAATGGTGGCAGCGGTGATGAAAATAATGGTAATTAAAGCTTAGGAGAAAATAAGAAGAATGAATTTACCTAATAAACTTACTGTTTTTAGAATCTTTTTAATTCCAGTATTTATGTTAATTATAATTTTCGGTGGGGATGCTCATACTGAAGCCGCTGGTTCAACTGTTGTTTGGAGCTGGGTAATTGCAGCTATTGTTTTTGCCGTAGCTTCAGCTACTGACTGGTTTGATGGTCATATTGCTCGTTCACGCAACATGGTTACCAACTTTGGTAAGTTTGCTGATCCTTTGGCAGACAAGATGTTGACTATGACTGCATTTATTTTCTTAGTTGAATTGAAGCTTGCTCCAGCTTGGGTTGTTGCAATCATCGTTTGTCGTGAATTAGCAGTTACTGGTTTGCGCTTGATTTTAGCTGAAAACAAGGGACAAGTTTTGGCAGCTAAAATGCCTGGTAAGATCAAGACTACTTGCCAAATGTTATCAATCATCTTCTTATTGATCGGTAACTTCTGGTACATCGGTACAATTTTACTTTACCTTGCATTGATCTTTACTATTTACTCAGGTTACGACTACTTCCACCAATCATGGGGCGTATTCAAAGGATCCATGTAAAATTAAAGATAAATTAAAAGAAGCATAGAATTGCTTCTTTTTTTATTTTCTCAAAAAAAAATTACCTTTTTTTGCGTATTTAATAGTGTAGGCTAAATACTTTGAACATTAGTTTGTATATTGCTTGCAAAGTAGATAATGATCAAAGTATAATTATTGAGTACAAAAATTTAGGAGGAAAACATGCCCAAAGATGAAAAAAAGGCTGCTTTAGATGCAGCGCTCAAGAAAATTGAAAAGAACTTTGGTAAAGGTGCTGTTATGCGTATGGGTGAGAAGGCCGATACTCAAATTTCAACAGTTCCAACAGGTTCACTTGCTTTAGATGCTGCTATTGGTGTTGGTGGCTATCCTCGGGGACGTATTATTGAAGTATATGGACCTGAATCATCTGGTAAGACTACTGTTGCTCTTCATGCAGTAGCTGAAGTGCAAAAACGTGGTGGTACAGCTGCATATATTGATGCTGAAAACGCAATGGATCCAGCATACGCTGAAGCTTTAGGTGTAGACATTGATTCACTTATTTTGTCTCAACCTAATACTGGTGAAGAAGGACTACAAATTGCTGATACTTTAATTTCTAGTGGTGCTATTGATATTGTGGTTGTCGACTCTGTTGCTGCTTTAGTTCCACGTGCAGAAATTGAAGGCGAAATGGGGGATGCCCATGTTGGTCTTCAAGCTAGATTAATGAGTCAAGCTTTGCGTAAGTTATCAGGAACAATTTCCAAGACTAAGACTATTGCAATTTTCATTAATCAGATTCGTGAAAAAGTTGGGGTTATGTTCGGTAACCCTGAAACTACACCTGGTGGTCGTGCTCTTAAGTTTTATTCAACTATTCGACTTGAAGTAAGAAGAGCAGAACAGATTAAGCAATCTGGTGATGTAATTGGTAACCGCGTCAAGATTAAAGTTGTAAAGAACAAGGTTGCCCCACCATTTAAGGTAGCAGAAGTAGATATCATGTATGGTAAAGGTATTTCTCAAAGTGGAGAATTACTTGATATGGCTGCTGACAAGGATATCATTGATAAGGCTGGATCATGGTATTCATATAAGAGCGATCGTATCGGCCAAGGACGAGAAAATGCTAAGAAATATCTTGAAGATCATCCAGATATTTACCAAGATATTCAACAACAAGTTCGTCAGGCATATGGTATTGATGAGAAATCAGTAGCTGATCGTGAAGATCCTGAAAAAATAAAGGAAAAGCGTGAAGAGACTCAAGCAGAGAAGTCTGCTAAAGCTAAAAATACAACTGATGATAAATAAAAAATGATTTTTACCTTGGAATTATGTTCCAAGGTTTTTTCTTGTGGATTGACATGGACCAACAGGTTCTTTATCATAAAAGTTGTGTGAATAATTCTAAAAAAAGGCGATAGTAATCATGAATACAATTATTATGATTCCCGTCGCAACTGCCATTGTTTCAATTTTGGTGGGTACAGTGATTGGCTATGCTATTCGTAAACATTCTTGGGAACAAAAAGCTCAGAATGCACAAAATGATGCTGATCATATTTTAGCCGATGCTCGAGCACAAGTAGCTGCGGTAGAAGCAGAGGTTAATGCACAAAAGCAAGCAGCAGAAGCTGTTAAGCAAAGTGCTGAAAATACTAAGAAAGAAAAAATTCTTGAAGCTCAAGAACAAATTCGTGATTATAAGCAAAAGACTGAAGACAAGTTAAATTTAAAAAAGGATGATTTAGCTCGTCAAGAAAATCGTTTAAAGCAACGTGAAGATACTTTAGATCACAAAAATTCTTTGTTAGATGAAAGAGAAGCTGGACTCACTCAAAAGGAAGATCAATTAAAGCAGCAAGATACTAGCTTAAAGGCAAAATTAGCTGAAGCTGATGAATTAGTTGAAGCTAGACGGCAAAAGCTTTATGACGTAGCTAAGTTGGATAAAGAAGAAGCAAAAAAGATTGTGCTTAATAAATTATCTGATGAGCTTGTTAAAGAACGTGCCGAATTGATTAGAAATAGTAATGAAGAAGTTAAAGCGAAAGCTGATCATTATGCTAACCAAATTATAGTTGATGCAATTCAGAGTAGTGCAGCAGATACTGTAGCAGAAACTACCGTGTCTGTTGTTGATCTACCAAATGAAGAGATGAAGGGACGTATTATTGGACGTGAAGGTCGCAATATTCGTTCATTTGAAGCTTTAACTGGTATTGATTTAATTATTGATGATACACCAAAGGTTGTAACTTTGAGTGGCTTCGATCCAATTAGACGTGAAATTGCGAAGAGAGCAATGGAACGTTTGATTAAGGATGGGAGAATTCATCCAGCTAGAATTGAGGAAATGGTTGATAAAGCTCGTAAAGAAGTTAATGACGATATTTATGAAGCTGGTGAAAGTGCCTTAATGGAACTTGGAATTCACCGTATGAATCCAGAACTCGTTAAGACGCTTGGACGACTCAAGTATCGTACTTCATATGGGCAAAATGTCTTGTCACACTCAATTGAAGTTGGTAAATTAGCTGGTACTATGGCTGCCGAATTAGGTCTAGATGAAAAATTAGCAGTTCGCGCGGGATTATTACACGATATTGGTAAAGCCATCGATCATGATATTGAAGGTTCACACGTAGAAATTGGTGTAGAGTTGACCCGTAAATATCATGAATCCGATGTTGTAGTTAACGCGATTGCTGCACACCATGGTGATGTGCCTAAGCTATCGTTTATTGCTGAACTTGTAGTTGCAGCAGATACGATTTCTTCAGCTCGACCAGGTGCAAGAAGTGAGAGTCTAGAAAATTACATCAGACGTTTGACCGAATTAGAAAAGATAGCTAAGAGCTATCAAGGTGTCAAGCAGGCTTATGCCATTCAAGCGGGACGTGAGGTTCGCGTGATGGTAGAACCTGATGAAATTTCAGATGATCGTACAGTTATTTTGGCACGGGATATTCGTAATCAGGTTGAAAAAGAACTTGATTATCCTGGTAATATTAAAATTACTGTTATCCGTGAAAAACGAGTTGTAGCGATCGCTAAATAAATTTAAAAAGGTTTGAAATTAAAAGTTTCAAACCTTTTTTGTTATTTGTGCAAAACCGACTCTACTTGTATAATTAGAACGAGTAAATAAGGAAAGTAGCCAAATATGTTTAAAATCATTGTTGAATTATTTTTATTGGTAATTATCTCGGCGGCTATTACGCCGTTTATTCGGCGTTTGGCTTTCGTATTGGGAGCTGTTGATAATCCTAATGCACGTAGGGTTAATAAGAAGCCAATGCCTACTATCGGGGGATTAGGAATTTTCGTTACTTTTAATATCGGTGCATTTGTACTGTTACGAGAGCAATTTCCTACCCATGAAATCTTTTCGATTTTATTAGCTTCAAGTGTAATTGTGTTGACGGGATTGATAGATGATATTCTTGAATTAAAGCCTAGACAAAAAATGTTCGGCATTTTTATTGCCTCATTGATCATTTATTTCTTGGCAGGTATTCGAATGAATGTCTTAAAAATTCCTTTTGTCACGCACGAAGTTAATATTGGTTGGTGGAGTTTTCCAATTACCATTTTTTGGATATTAGCTTTAACTAATGCAGTCAATTTGATTGATGGACTGGATGGGCTAGCAGATGGGGTATCAATGATTTCTCTAACGACCATGGGAATCGTAGGATATTTCTTTTTACACACGCATCAGCTATATGTGCCTATAGCTTGTTTTATGTTAGCCGCATGTTTATTAGGTTTTTTACCATATAATTTCCATCCAGCTAAGATCTTTTTAGGAGATACAGGTGCATTATATATTGGATTTATGATTGCGGTTCTTTCACTGAAAGGTTTAAAGAATGTAACTTTTATTTCTTTATTAGTACCGATCATAATTTTAGGTGTGCCAATCACCGATACGGTCTATGCCATGATTCGGAGAAAATTAAATAAAAAACCTATCTCAGAGGCGGATAAACACCACTTGCACCACCAATTGATGAGAATGGGATTAACTCATAGACAAACGGTTTTAACGATCTATGCATTGTCTTTGGTCTTTTCTTTCATCTCATTATTATTCTTGCTTTCTCCGGCTTGGGGAACATGGTTATTAATTCTGGGATTGTTGGTTGCACTTGAATATTTTGTGGAATCAATCGGCTTGTTGGGTGAAAAGTATCATCCATTAATGCATGTTATCCAGAAAATCATTAATCAAAAAAGCAAAACTGATCCTACAGTTGAAGTTTGGCATTTGGGCGACGAGAAGCCTGACCAATTAAAAAATAAAAAGAATACAAAATAAAGAGTTTGGTTATTAGCCAAACTCTTTATTGTTCATGATAATTATTTTGTTCAACTGGAAGTTCGTTGTAGCGTTTTTCACCATTAGTGAAACTGATTTGACCAGCCAAAAGGTTGGTCAAATCTTTTTTTGTTTGTTCTTGATCATCTATATCTAAAAAAATATGAATTTTGATATCTACACCGTATTCAGTATCAGCTATGAAGACTTTATTCGTCTTAAGGTAATGATCAACTTCATCAAACCGATTATAAGGCACGCTGAAAATAAGTTCTTGTTGCAGGACACGTTTAACCACGCCGATTTTTTCTACAGCGTTGGTTACGCTATTGGAATAAGCCCGAATTAAGCCACCTGCACCGAGCTTAATGCCACCGAAATATCTGGTTACAACGACAGTGATATTTTTTAAGTTCATTAATTGCAGCGCTTTTAATTCGGGGATGCCAGCTGTGCCTGAAGGTTCACCGTTATCACTTGCTTTTACTTGATCATCATTTAAACCGATAGTATAGGCAAATGTGTTGTGGGTAGCGTCACGATATTTCTTTGAAATTTCCTGGATGAATTCATTTGCTTCGTCTGTAGTAGTGGTTCGTGCCATGTTAGCAATAAATTTACTCTTTTTGATTACTAGTTCGGCAGCGCCATTTTCTTTAATAGTTAAAAAATTTTCTTCTTTTGACAAAAAAATCGCCTCTTTTTGCGTAATAGATAATAGAGGTGAAAAATATGGAAGATTTAACTCTATTATCGGGTCGTCAATGGATTGTTAATCAAAAGGATTCTAGCACACTTGAAGATTGTAGCAAAGTTCCGGTAATTGAAAATGGATTGTGCAACCGATGTGGCAGTAAAGTTGAATGTAAATTACCAAGTGGCAAATTATACTGCCGTGCTTGTATTGGTTTAGGAAGAGCAAATGAGGGAGATGTTTTGGTTCGCTGTCAAAATGCGAGCCAATTTTCAAAGTTACCGAATGGTGGAATGACTTGGAATGGGCAGCTGACTACGTTGCAACAAAAAATCTCAGATAATTTAGTTTTAAATTTTAAACAAAAGAAAAGCAGCTTAGTTCATGCGGTAACTGGTGCAGGAAAGACCGAGATGCTGTTTCAGCTAATTGCGGAGTGCATGAAGAATGGAAAACGTGCATGTATTGCCACACCCAGAATCGACGTGGTTAATGAACTATTTCCACGATTTGAAGCAGCTTTTGCGGAAATTGAGATTGGCAAATATCACGGGCGAGAATACCAAGAACCAAATTTGGATCAATTGACAATTTGTACTACGCATCAGTTATTGAAATTTTATGAAGCTTTTGATTTGTTAGTGATTGATGAAGTAGACTCGTTTCCTTATGTGGGAAATGATCAATTGCATTTTGCAGCTAAAAATGCCGTAAAAAAAGATGGAGTGCGCGTGTATTTAACAGCCACGCCGACAGAAGACTTATTAGAAGAGGTTAAGCAGGGAAAAATTGAAATCTTAAAGCTCAATCGGAGATTTCATGGTGGACTTTTACCGGTACCAAAGGAGAAATTATTTATTAAGCCGTTTTTAAATAAAAAAGGACAAATTCACGCTAATTTGCTTGCCGAAGTAAAAAAGGTAGTAAGAAGCGAGCATCCCTTGTTAATTTTTGTACCTCGAATTGAACAAATTCCGATCTATTTGGCAGCTTTAAAAAAGAAGTTGAAAGATAATAACGTGAAAATCGTTGGAGTGCATGCACAAGATTCTCAAAGAATAGAAAAAGTTGCGGCTTTTAGAGAGCGAAAGTATGACATTCTTTTGACTACTACGATTTTGGAACGTGGAGTAACTTTTAAAAATGTTTGGGTAATTATTGTTGCAGCCGATGATCCTATTTATACTGCCGCAAGTTTAGTGCAAATTGCGGGACGAGTGGGTAGAGCGAAAGAAGACAAAATAGGTTTAGTGCTATATTGCTATCATCGTTACACTAAAAATATTCGCAGCAGTATCAAGCAAATTAAGGGGATGAATAAATGAGACAATGTCTATTATGTGAGCAAGAATTTATTCCTACAATTAAATTTGCCCAAATTTTCTCATTAAAAAATTTTAGGCAGCCTAAGATTTGCTTTCATTGTTTGAATCAATTTGAAAAATTGACGGGGAATCGTTGCTCAGTATGTTCGAAAATGATGGAGCAAGGGATTATTTGTAGTGATTGTAAAAAGTGGCAAAAGATATATCAAGGTGAAGTTTTGCATAATTCTGCATTATATCGGTATAATTCTGCTTTTCATGATTTGATGGTGGCGTATAAGCGAAGAGGAGATTATGTTTTACGGGAAGTATTGCAAGAATTAAGCTGGGACTATTTATCTAAAACGGAGTTTGATTATTATATTCCTGTGCCGACCTCACCTGGGCACCAGGTTAAGAGACAGTTCGATACAATTTCGGCTGTTTATGGAGATATTGTGTCCCTTACGCCGCTTTTAGCTAAAAAAGAAGGTAGTCATGCTCAAGGTGAGAAAAACAAAGAGGAGCGGCTAAAAACGCCCCAAAGCTTTTTTATTGATAAAACTATAAAAATAAAAGAAAATATACAGACAGGGAAAGTGTTGCTATTAGATGATATTTATACTACTGGACGGACGCTTTATCATGCACGAGATTGCTTAAAATCAAGGTTTCCAGGGATGCATATTGAAAGCTTTTCAATTTGTCGTTAGATTTGTTATGAAACGCTTTCATTTTTTGGTATAATGTATTTGTAAAGAAAAAACCGCTTTGCGGTGAAAGGAGAATCTTATATGTTAAAGTACAATGTTCGTGGAGAAAATATTGAAGTAACTGACGCTTTAAGAAGTTATGTTGAAAAACGGTTAAATAAATTAGAAAAATATTTTGAATTAAGTCAAGACGTGATCGCACACGTAAACTTAAGAGTTTACCGTGACCGCTCTGCTAAGGTCGAAGTTACTATTCCTTTACCATACTTAGTTTTGAGAGCAGAAGAAACCACGGACGATATGTATCGTAGCATTGACTTCGTTTCAGAGAAACTTGAACGTCAAATTAGAAAGTACAAGACTCGTGTAAACAGAAAGAGTCGTGAAAAAGGTTTACAAGATTTCTTTGTGGAACAACCTCAAGAAGAAAAGAAGCCTAGCGAATTTGATATCGTTCGTAACAAGCGTGTAAGCTTAAAGCCAATGGATCCAGAAGAAGCAATTTTACAAATGGACATGTTGGAACATGATTTCTTTGTATTTGAAGATGCTGAAACCAATGGTACTAGTGTTGTTTACCGCAGAAACGATGGTCGTTATGGTTTAATTGAAACTAACGAATAATTAAGGTAAAATAATTACTAGTGTCAAACCTCGCGTGAGATAAACGCGAGGTTTTTATTTGGAATATTTTAAATTTGTAAATAATCATGTTAAAATTAATCTGTATTTTTAGACTTTACGATATATAAGGACCGATTTAATGGTAAATATTTTAAAGAAATTATATAACGACGATAAAAGAGAACTTAAGAAATTCGAAAAATATGCCAACAAGGTAGAAGGCTATGCCGATGAAATGAGCAAGCTTACTGATGAGCAATTACAAGCTAAAACTCCTGAGTTCCGTGAACGACTCAAGAAGGGTGAAAGCTTAGATGATCTTTTGCCAGAAGCATTTGCTGTTGCTCGTGAAGGTGCCAAGCGTGTGCTTGGTCTTTATCCTTTCCACGTTCAGATTTTAGGTGGTATTGCACTTCACTATGGTAACATTGCCGAAATGATGACTGGTGAAGGTAAGACTTTGACAGCAACCATGCCTGTATACTTAAATGCGCTTGAAGGCAAGGGTGTACACGTTGTTACTGTTAACGAATACCTTTCAAGTCGTGACGAAGAGGAAATGGGTCAACTTTATAAGTGGCTTGGTTTAACTGTGGGCTTGAACTTAAATTCAATGTCTCCAGATGAAAAGCGTGAAGCTTATAATTGTGATGTTACTTATTCAACTAATTCAGAATTAGGCTTTGACTATTTGCGTGACAACATGGTTGTTTATAAAGAGCAAATGGTACAACGTCCACTTAATTACGCCATCATCGACGAAGTTGACTCAATTTTGATTGATGAAGCTAGAACACCTTTGATTATTTCTGGTGAAGCTGAACAAGCAAATAGTGACTATATTCGTGCAGATCGCTTTGTTAAGACTTTATCTGAAGATAAGAGCGATGACGATGCAGATGATGACGAAGATCATGGCGATTATAAGATCGATTGGCCAACCAAGACCATTTCTCTTACTAGAACTGGGATTGAAAAGGCATGTAAGCACTTTGGTTTAAGAAACTTATATGATGTTGAAAACCAAAAGTTGGTTCACCACATCGATCAAGCTCTTCGTGCTAACTACATCATGCTTAAGGATATCGATTACGTTGTTCAAGACGGCGAAGTTTTAATCGTTGACTCATTCACTGGTCGTGTAATGGAAGGACGTCGTTACTCAGACGGTTTACACCAAGCAATTGAAGCTAAGGAAGGCGTTAAGATTCAAGAAGAATCAAAGACGCAAGCTACAATTACTTACCAGAATTTCTTCAGAATGTACAAGAAGTTATCTGGTATGACTGGTACTGCTAAGACTGAAGAAGAAGAATTTCGTGAAATCTACAATATGCAGGTAATCACAATTCCAACTAACCGTCCAATTGCTAGAAAAGATATGCCTGATATTTTGTATCCAACTTTGGATTCAAAATTCCATGCTGTAGTTGAAGAAATTAAGAAGCGCCATGCTAAAGGTCAACCTGTGCTAGTTGGTACTGTAGCTATCGAAAGTTCAGAAAGATTGAGTAATTTGCTTGATGAAGCAGGTATTCCACATGCTGTTTTAAACGCTAAGAATCACGCAAAAGAAGCTCAAATTATTATGAATGCCGGTCAACGTGGAGCTGTTACTATCGCTACTAACATGGCTGGTCGTGGTACTGATATTAAGCTTGGGCCTGGTGTTAAGGAACTTGGCGGTTTAGCCGTAATTGGTACTGAACGTCACGAATCACGTCGTATTGATAACCAGCTTCGTGGTCGTTCTGGTCGTCAGGGTGACCCAGGTTACACTCGTTTCTACTTATCACTTGAAGATGACTTGATGAAGCGTTTCGGTGGAGACCGTGTTAAAGACTTCTTGGATCGTTTATCAGACAATGATGATGATAAGGTAATTGAAAGTCGTTTAATCACTCGCCAAGTTGAATCAGCTCAAAAGCGTGTTGAAGGTAACAACTACGATACTCGTAAGCAAACTTTGCAATACGATGATGTTATGCGTATTCAGCGTGAAATTATTTACGGTGAAAGAATGCAAGTAATTAATGCTGATAAATCATTAAAGAATGTTTTAGTTCCGATGATTCACCGTACAATTGATAGTCAAGTTGATATGTTTACTCAAGGCGATAGAAGCGAATGGCGTCTTGATTCATTGCGCGACTTTATTTCTTCAAGTTTAACTTCTGAACAAGTTACAGATTCAATTGACTTTAAGACTATTAGTGTCGAGGACTTAAAGAAGAAGTTATACGACATTGTGGAAAAGAACTTTGAAGATAAGGAAAAGGCATTAGGCGATCCTAGTCAAATGCTTGAATTCGAAAAAGTTGTTATCTTACGTGTTGTTGATGATCGCTGGACTGATCACATTGATGCAATGGATCAATTGCGTCAATCAATTGGACTTCGTGGTTATGGACAACTTAATCCACTTGTTGAATATCAAGATTCTGGTTACAGAATGTTTGAAGAAATGATTTCAAATATTGAATTTGATGTAACTCGTTTGTTCATGAAGGCTGAAATTAGACAAAATCTTAGTCGTTAATAAAGAAAGAGGGGAGTTAACAGCTTCCCTTTTTTTGCAATTATTAGTAAAGGGAATTGAGTTTAAATGGAAATTAGTGAAATTCAAAGTGTGCTAGACGAATTAAAGAAACGCCTAGATCACTTTAGGGGGTCTCTTTGACTTAGATGCAATTGATGAAAGCATCGAAATAAATGAAGCAAAGATGGCTGAACCGGATTTTTGGAATGATCAAGAGAAAGCGCAAAAATTAATTAGTGACAATAATCTGTTAAAAGAAAAACGTGATTCGTTTTTGAAATTGCAACAGGGCTATGAAGATGAAACCACTGCGCTTGAACTTTTACGTGAAGAACCAGATCCAGATTTGCATCAAGAAGTAGAAACTGATTTAAAAAATCTGCAAGAAGCGTTTCATAATTATGAATTAGACTTATTGTTATCAGGTAAATACGATAGTCATAATGCACTCCTTGAAATCCACCCAGGTGCCGGTGGTACTGAAGCGATGGATTGGGGTCAAATGCTTTTTCGGATGTATCAAAGATATTGTGATGCAGCAGGTTTTAAGTTTGAGATTAATGATTATGAACCTGGTGAAGAAGCTGGACTTAAGAGCGTAAGCGTTAGAATAAGCGGCAAAAATGCTTATGGGATGCTCAAATCAGAAAATGGAGTTCACCGATTGGTTAGAATATCACCTTTTGATGCGGCCAAAAGACGGCACACTTCTTTTGCTTCAGTAGAAGTGATTCCTGAAATAGATGACAGTATTCAAATTGATATTGATCCTAAAGATTTACGAGTTGATGTTTATCGTTCTAGTGGTGCTGGTGGACAGCACATTAACAAAACTTCTAGTGCGGTAAGAATTACTCACTTGCCTACAGGCATTGTGACTACTTCTCAGGCTCAGCGTTCGCAGCTTCAAAACCGTGAAACTGCAATGAATGAATTGAGAGCAAAGCTTTTTCACTTAGAAGAGGAGAAGAAGCGGAAGCAAAAGCAGGCTTTAAAAGGTGATCAAAAAGAAATCGGTTGGGGATCTCAAATTAGATCTTACGTTTTCCATCCATATAACTTGGTTAAAGATTTACGCACAGGATATGAAACTGCAGATGTTAATGGCGTAATGGATGGAAAACTGCAGCCATTTATTTATTCATATTTGCAATGGCTTCTTAGTCAAGAAAATCCGGAGTAAATGAAAGATGAGTTTTTTAGGCATTGTAACGTTAGTTTTAATAGCGTTAATCATATTAAGTTTATTATTTGTCTTTTTTAAAGCGTTTATTCTATTGTTGCCAGTCGCTTTAATTGCAATCGCAATTATTTGGTTGATTGGGTTTACGGGAAGAAAAAATAAGAATAATATGCCAAGTAGTGGTAATTACTATGATTGGTTTAAAAATGTTAATTCCACTCAGTCACAATCCCGTCCCCACAAACAAGCTAAAAATGTGACTACAAAAGATATCGATAAATAGTTGGGAGGTAAAAAACTATGGCCGATGCAGTAAAATTAAGCAAATTAATTGAAGACAATAAAAGTATTCTTGAGGTGTATCAAGGACATGAATATATTAAAGATGATGAAATATATGTTTCTGATATTTATCGTCCAGGATTGGAGTTAACGGGATACTTTGATTTTTATCCTGCACAACGTATTCAATTATTGGGTCGTACTGAAATCTCATATGCTGCTAGATTAGACCACGATATTAGAATGCATGTATTTAATAAAATGGCTACTATGGCTACACCATGCTTTTTGATATCACGTTCTTTACCTGTGCCTAAAGAATTAGCGGAAGCCGCAGAAGAAGCTCAGATTCCAATTTTGCGGACTGGAGAATCAACCACCTATATTTCAAGTATTTTGACTGAATATTTACGTGCGCGTTTAGCTAAAAGAACCAGTATTCACGGAGTTTTGGTTGAAATTAAAGGTATGGGTGTCCTGCTAACCGGCGCTTCTGGTGTTGGTAAATCTGAAACGGCTTTAGGTTTGGTTCAAAGAGGCCACCGTTTGATTGCGGATGACCGAGTAGATGCCTTCCAAAAAGATCACAACACTGTTGTAGGTGAAGCTCCGAAGATTTTGCGTCATTTGATGGAAATCAGAGGTATCGGGATCATTGATGTAATGAACTTATTTGGTGCCGGTGCTGTTAAGAGCAGAACTGAGATTCAATTGGTAATTAACTTGGTTAACTGGGATCCTAAGGCTAACTATGATCGTTTAGGCTTTGAAGAAAATACACGTACGCTTTGCAACGTCCCTATTCCACAGGTTAATATTCCAGTTAAGGTCGGACGTAACATTGAAAGTATTATTGAAGTAGCTGCGATGAACTTTAGAGCTAAGCAAATGGGTTACGATGCTGCACAAACTTTTGATAATAATTTGACCAGTTTAATTTCAGAACATTCAAAAGAGGATACGAACAAGGAACCACATCATAATGATTAATATGGTAATTAATCCAGTTGCATTTCAATTAGGAAATTTAAGCGTAAAATGGTACGGTATTATTATGGCCGTAGCAATCGTACTTGCTGCGTGGATGTCCATTGAGGAAGGAAAGAAGAGACAAATAATCAGTGATGATTTTATTGATTTACTCTTATGGGCCGTGCCATTAGGCTATGTAGGTGCTAGAATATATTACGTAATTTTTGAATGGGGTTATTATTCTCAACATCCAGATCAAATTATTGCTATTTGGCATGGTGGAATTGCCATCTATGGCGGATTAATTGCAGGATTAATAGTACTCTTGATTTTTTGTTACAAAAGAATGTTGCCACCTTTTTTGATGCTAGATATTATTACACCTGGTGTAATGGCCGCTCAAATTTTAGGTCGGTGGGGTAATTTTGTAAATCAAGAGGCTCATGGTGGTCCAACTACCCTTCATTTTTTACAAAGTCTTCATTTGCCTGAGTTTATTATTCAGCAGATGAAAATAGGTGGGACATATTATCAACCTACTTTTCTTTATGAGTCTTTTTTTAATTTGATAGGATTAATTTTAATTCTGGCTCTGCGTCATCGAAAACATGTCTTTAAACAAGGAGAAGTTTTCATGACTTATCTTCTTTGGTATAGTGTAGTAAGATTCTTTGTCGAGGGTCTGAGAACGGATAGTTTGTATGCTTTTGGAATGATTCGTGTATCGCAGGCACTGAGCTTAGTTTTATTTATTGCAACAATTATTTTATGGATTTATCGTCGTAAAGTAGTTAAACCAAAGTGGTATTTGCAAGGCAGTGGGTTAAAATATCCATATACAAGAGATTAGTTTAGATAAAAATTTCAATATAGAAAGTTTGAGAGAAAAAATGACAAAGATTTCAGTTTTAGGTAATGGTTCATGGGGTTCAGTTTTAGGTTCAATGTTAGCCGATAACGGTAACGATGTGACTCTTTACGGTAACATTGATAGTGTTAACGAAGAAATTAATAAAACTCATACCAATAGTCACTACATGAAAGATTGGAAATTAAATGAAACTACTAAGGCTACTGGAGACCTTGAAGAAGCACTTGATGGTGCAGAATTGGTTTTATTTGTTTTACCAACTAAGGCAGTAAGAATTGTTGCTAAGAATGTACGTAAGGTATTGGACAAGACAGGTGCTAAGCCACTTTTAGTTACTGCAACTAAAGGTATTGAACCAGGTACTAAGAAGCTTATTTCAGAAATCTTGACTGAAGAAGTTTATCCAAATGATGAAGATAAGATCGTAGCTATTTCAGGTCCAAGTCATGCTGAAAATGTAGCTCAAAAAGATTTAACTGCTATTGCATGTGCTTCAACTGATGAAGAAAATGCTAAGAAAGTTCAAAAGATTTTCTCAAATGATTATGTTCGCTTCTACACAAATGATGATTTAGTTGGTGTAGAAGTTGGTGGTGCCGTTAAGAACGTTATCGCCATTGCAGCTGGTATTTTAGTAGGACAAGGCTACGGCGATGATGCTAAGGCAGCACTTATGACTAGAGGTTTAGCTGAAATTACTCGTTTAGGTGTTAACTACTTTGGTGCTAAGCCAATGACTTTTAGTGGTTTATCAGGTATTGGTGACTTGATCGTAACTTGTACTTCAGTTAACTCACGTAACTGGCGTGCCGGTAAACAAATCGGTGAAGGCAAGAGCTTAGATTACGTTCTTGAAAACATGGGTCAAGTTGTAGAAGGTGCAACTACTGTTAAAGCCGTTCATGAACTTAGCGAAGAAAAGAACATCGATATGCCAATTTGTGAAGCTATTTACCGTGTTCTTTACGAAAACACTGATGTAGCTGAAGAAATTAAGCAAATGATGGGCAGAGATCCTAAGCCAGAAATTCGCCTTTAATTTTTAATAAAATAAGGATAAAAAGACATGTTCAGATGAGCATGTCTTTTATTGTTAATAATATAGATCAGAAAAGACAGAGTCATTCCAGCTAAAAATGGAATAAAAAAATGACTTTTTAGTAGTTAAAGCGTTAAATTAATAAAGCAGAAGTTTTATAATTGTTACTAGATAATAAAAAGTTAAAGACAGCTTTAAAATCCGATACGTATTTATTTTGATGAATAGAGGAAAATATGAAAGCAAAAGAAGTTTTTGAAGAATGGCAAAATGCTAATAATTTACCTGATTATTTAAAGGATCAATTAGATACTTTAGGTAAAGATGAAAAATGGATTGAAGATGCCTTTGGTCAAGATATCAATTTTGGGACTGCCGGAATGAGAGGTCGTCTTGAACCCGGAACTAATAGAATCAATCTTTTTACAGTTGGCAGAGTTACTGAAGGCTTAGCAAGATTGATTGATGAAAATGGTGAAGAAGCTAAAAAGCGCGGTGTAGCTATCTCATTTGATTCAAGATATCACTCAAGAGAATTTGCGGAACATGCAGCACGTATTTTAGGTGCACACGGGATTCACGTATATTTGTTTGATGATTTAAGACCAACACCTGAACTTTCATATGCTGTTCGTCATTTGCATACTTTTGCAGGTATTAATATCACTGCTTCTCACAATGCTAAGCAATATAATGGTTACAAGGTTTATGGTGAAGATGGTGCACAAATGGCACCAGAAAACGCAGATCGTTTATTTGCATATGCTCAAAAAGTAACTGACATTTTTAGTGTAAAGGCAGCACCTGTCCAAGAATTACGGGCAAATGGTACTTTGCAATTAATCGGTGAAGATGTTGATGAAGACTATTTGAATGAATTAAAGCAAGTAACTGTTGATCCTGAAATGGTTAAAGCAAATGCTGATAAGTTAAAGATTATTTACACACCACTTCATGGTACAGGTAAGATGCTTTATGATCGTGCCTTTAGACAAGGTGGCTTTGACAATGTAATTCCAGTTCCTAGTCAATCAATCATTGACCCAGAATTTCCAACTACAATTAAGCCTAACCCGGAATATCGTGATGTCTTCAAGCCTGGATTTAAATTAGCTGATGAAGTTAATGCTAACGTAATCATTGCTACTGATCCAGATGCTGATAGAATGGGTGCAGCTGTTAGAAAATCTGATGGCGACTTCCAAGTTTTGACTGGTAACCAAATTGCTACTTTGATGGCTTACTACTTGCTTGTTCATATGAAAGAAAGTGGCAAGTTGACTAGCGATTATGAAATCGTTACTTCAGTTGTTTCAAGTGCTTTACCATTTAAGATTGCAGAAGATTTTGGCATTAAGACTAAACACGTTTTGACTGGCTTCAAGTATATCGGTGAAGAAGTTGACCGCATGAAGAAGGCTGGCGATGCTAAGTTCCTCATGGGCTTTGAAGAGAGTTATGGTTACTTGTTCAAGCCATTCGCACGTGACAAGGATGCAATGCAAGGTGCTTTGATGTTCGCCGAAGTTGCTAGTTACTATGCTTCTAAGGGCATGACTGTTTTTGATGGCTTGCAAGAAATCTGGAAGAAGTACGGTGTAGCTTATGAAATTACCAAGGCTATCGAAATGCCAGGTATCGGCGGTCAAAAGAAGATGGCAGCCCTCATGAGCAAGTTGCGTGATGAACATTTAAGCGAAATCAATGGTGTCAAAGTTAACAAGATTCAAGACTTCTTGAAGAAAGAAACTATTGAAAATGGTAATGTTACACCACTTGAAGAATTCCCAGAATCAAACGTATTGAAGTACTTCTTAGATGATGAAACTTGGGTTGCTCTTCGTCCATCAGGTACTGAACCAGTTATCAAGGCTTATGTTGGTGTAAATAAGAAGGATATCGCAACTGCAGAAAAGGCTGCACAAGACTACCAAGCAGCTTTAGCTGAACTTCTTAAATAAAATGGGCATATTTCGTGCGAAAACACGTTCGTGGTAGTAAAATATAAATACTAATTAGAAAGTTGGACAATTTGGTCCAACTTTTTTCATGAGGAGTTTTTGACCATGATTAAACGACAAAAAGATCGCAAATTTGAATTAGTATCTAAATTTAAACCTGCTGGAGACCAGGAGCAGGCTATTGATAAATTAACTGCCGGTTTTAAAAAAGGCTATAAAGAACAAATTTTGGAGGGTGCAACTGGTACTGGTAAGACTTTTACTATGGCCAATATTATTGCTAACTTGAATAAGCCCACTTTGGTAATTACGCATAATAAAACTTTAGTAGGTCAACTTTATGGCGAGTTTAAAAGTTTCTTTCCTCATAATGCAGTTGAGTATTTTGTTTCTTACTACGATTATTATCAGCCAGAAGCTTATGTTCCTCAATCTGATACTTATATCGAAAAGGATTCAGCTATCAATGATGAAATCGATCAGTTGCGACACGCCACTACTTCAGCTTTAATGGAGCGTAACGATGTTATTGTCGTAGCTTCTGTATCGTCAATTTATGGTTTAGGTGATCCTAAAGAATATGCCCGTAGCGTTTTGATGATTCATGAAGGTCAAGAATATGATCGTAATGTATTATTGCGTGATTTGGTAAACTTGCAATATGACCGCAACGATATCGATTTTCAACGGGGACGTTTCCGTGTTCGCGGCGATGTGGTAGAAATTTTCCCAGCTGGTAATTCGAATCATGCTTATCGTATCGAATTTTTCGGGGATGAAATAGATCGCATTGTTGAAATTGACTCTTTGACTGGAGAAGTAATTGGTGAAAGAGAAAGTATCTCTTTATTCCCAGCTACGCACTTTATGACTAATGATGAACAATTGCGGCGCGCGCTTAAAGAGATTTCTAAAGAAATGAAAATTCAGGTAAAGAAGTTTGAAGGCGAAGGCAAGCTACTTGAAGCCGAGAGAATTAAGCAACGTACTACATATGATATGGAAATGATGAGTGAAGTTGGCTATACCAACGGAATTGAAAATTATTCTCGTCACATGGAAGGGAGAAAAGCTGGAGAACCGCCTTATACTTTGCTAGATTTCTTCCCTGATGATTTCTTGATTTTAATTGATGAATCGCATGCGACTATGCCCGAAATTCGTGCGATGTATAATGGTGACCGCAATCGTAAGCAGACGTTGATTGATTATGGTTTCCGTTTACCATCAGCGCTTGATAACCGTCCACTTAAGTTATCTGAATTTGAAAAGCATGTTCATCAAATACTGTATGTTTCTGCTACGCCAGGTGATTATGAATTAGAGCGAACTGATCATAAGGTTGAACAAATTATTCGACCAACAGGCTTACTAGACCCGAAGATTGAAGTAAGGCCGATTGAAGGGCAGATCGATGATCTAGTTGGCGAAATTAATAAACGAATTGATCGCAATGAACGAGTCTTTGTTACTACTTTGACCAAAAAGATGGCAGAGGATCTGACAGATTACTTAAAGGATCTGGGAATCAAAGTGCAATATTTGCACTCTGACATTAAGACACTTGAGCGAATGAAAATCTTGCGTGATTTACGTTTAGGTAAATTTGATGTGTTAATCGGAATTAACTTGTTACGTGAAGGTATTGATGTGCCAGAAGTTTCGCTGGTAGCTATCTTGGATGCAGATAAAGAAGGCTTTTTGCGTGCATATCGTCCGCTAGTTCAAACAATGGGTCGTGCGGCTCGTAATGCAAATGGTGAAGTAATTATGTATGCCGATACGATTACTGATTCTATGAGAGCCGCAATCAATGCCACTAAGAGACGGCGTAAGATTCAAGAAGAGTTTAATAAAGAACATGGAATTACACCTAAGACAATTATCAAGCCTGTTCAAGATGTAATTTCTATTACGAAGCCATCAAGTGATGATAAAGATAAAAAGTCTGATAGTTTTGCTGATTTGAACTTCGATGAATTGACTGCTAGTCAAAAGAAGACGATGATTAAGAATTTGCAAGAGCAGATGAAGGAAGCCGCTAAAAAGTTGGACTTTGAAGAGGCAGCAAACTTACGGGATGCTATTATCGATTTACAAAAGTCATCTAGAAAACCAAAGACAAAAAAGGGGAAAGCTTTTAATGGTAAATGATAAGATCGTTATTCGTGGTGCACGAGAACATAATTTAAAGGATATTGATATAACTATTCCTAAAAACCAATTAGTAGTAGTTACTGGTCTATCAGGTTCTGGAAAGAGTTCTTTAGCTTTTGATACCTTGTATGCAGAGGGTAGAAGACGCTATGTACAATCACTTTCTAGTTACGCTAGACAATTCTTGGGCCAGATGGATAAACCAGATGTTGATTCAATCGATGGGTTGAATCCCGCTATTTCAATTGATCAAAAAACCACATCACATAATCCACGTTCAACTGTCGGAACAGTAACCGAAATCAATGATTATTTACGTCTTTTATGGGCTCGTGTAGGTCATCCAATTTGTCCGAATGATGGAACTTTGATTGAACGACAATCGGTTGATCAAATGGTAGACCGAATCATGTCTTTACCCGAAAGAACTAAAATCCAATTGTTAGCTCCCGTTGTTCGTGCTAAACGCGGTGAACACAAGGAAGTTTTTAAACGAGTACAACGTGCTGGATATGTTCGTGTTATTGTTGATGGTGAGATGCACGAAATTGGAGGAGAGTTTAATTTAGCTAAAAATAAGCGACATAATATTGATATTGTTGTGGATCGTTTAATCGTGAAAGATAGTATTAAATCTCGTTTGTTTGACTCAATTGAATCAGCTCTTCGTTTATCTGATGGCTACATGAATGTTGATGTTATTGGCGGGGAGATGCTTAACTTCTCTGAATATTATGCTTGCCCTAAGTGTGGTTTTACAGTAGGCGAAATGGAGCCAAGACTATTTTCATTTAATGCGCCATTTGGTGCTTGTCCTGATTGTGATGGATTAGGGATGAATTTAGCCGTTGATGAAGATTTGGTTGTACCTGATAAGACCAAAACTTTGGCAGAAGGTGCGTTAGCTCCATGGAAGACGTCTAATTATTACACTGAAATGTTAGAACAAGCTTGTGCAGCACTTGATATTCCAATGGACAAGCCTTTTAATAAATTAACTAAAAAGCAAAGAGAAACGATTCTTCACGGTTCAACTAAGCCAGTGAAATTTCATGTTACAGGGGATTTTGGCGTTAATGACACAACCCAGCCTTTTGAAGGGGTAATGGATAATGTTGAAAGACGCTATAAACATCCAATGTCCAAATTTATGCGCGATGTGATGGGCAAGTATATGACAGAGCTGACTTGTTCAACTTGTCACGGTAAGCGATTAAATGAAAAAGCTTTGGCTGTAAAGGTAATGGACAAGGATATCGCTGAAGCTTCTGAACTTTCAATCAATAAATCCTTAGATTTCTTTAAGAGCGTCAAATTAAGTGAACAAGAAACTGTAATTGCTAAACCAATTTTGAAAGAAGTGTGTGATCGTCTTTCATTCTTAGACAGCGTTGGATTAGATTATTTGACCCTTTCTCGTTCTGCTAATACTTTATCTGGTGGGGAAGCTCAACGTATTCGTTTGGCTACCCAGATTGGTTCTAACTTATCAGGAGTTATGTATGTTTTAGATGAACCTTCAATTGGACTTCATCAACGTGATAATGATCGTTTGATTGCTTCACTTAAGAGAATGCGTGATTTAGGCAATTCTTTGATTGTGGTTGAACACGATGATGAGACTATGCGCCAAGCCGATTATCTGATTGATATGGGACCAGGCGCCGGCGTTTACGGCGGTAAGGTAATGTCTCAAGGTACACCAGAAGAAGTGGAGAAAAATCCTAAGTCTTTGACTGGTCAATATTTGTCGGGAAAAAAGTTTGTTCCTGTGCCATTAAAACGCCGCAAGGGTAATGGTAAGAAGATCACTATTACCGGTGCACAAGAAAACAATTTAAAGAATATTAACGTTGATTTTCCTTTAGGAAAATTTGTCGTAGTGAGTGGTGTTTCTGGTTCAGGTAAGTCAACTTTAGTTAATATGATTTTAAAGCGAGCATTAGCGCAAAAGTTAAATCATAATTCAACTAAGCCAGGTAAATATAAGTCAATTCGTGGCTATAAAAATATTGAAAAAATCATCGATATTGATCAAAGTCCTATTGGACGTACCCCACGTAGTAATCCGGCTACTTATACTAGCGTTTTCGATGATATTCGTACGCTTTTTGCTCAAACAAATGAAGCTAAAATGAGAGGTTATACTAAGGCTCGTTTTTCATTTAATGTTAAAGGCGGCCGCTGTGAAGCATGTCATGGTGACGGAATTATTAAGATCGAAATGAATTTCTTGCCAGATGTGTATGTCCCATGTGAAGTTTGTCATGGCAGTCGTTATAATTCAGAAACCTTGGAAGTAACTTATCGTGAAAAGAATATTGCTCAAGTGCTTGATATGACAATTAATGAAGCATGCAAGTTCTTTGAAAATATTCCTAAAATTGCACGTAAATTGCAGACTATTGTTGATGTAGGTTTAGGCTATGTTAAATTAGGTCAATCTGCTACAACTTTATCAGGTGGGGAAGCCCAGAGAATGAAGTTGGCTGCAGAATTGCAGAAATTATCAACTGGTAAGAATTTCTATATTTTGGATGAGCCAACGACAGGTCTGCATACCGATGATATTAAGCGTTTGCTTGAAGTTTTGCAGCGTTTAGTTGATGAAGGAAACACTGTTCTAGTAATTGAACATAATTTAGATGTGATTAAAAACGCTGACTGGATTATTGATTTAGGACCTGAAGGCGGTGAAGGTGGCGGTAACGTTGTTGCTACAGGAACGCCTGAAGAAATAGTGGAGGTGAAAGAAAGCTATACTGGTCAATATTTAAAGCCGGTTTTAAAGCGTGATACTAAGTTAACTAGGGATGCGGAAAATAAAAAGTAATGCGTAAGTGTTTTTATCCTCGAATAAGTGTAAAATAGGCACCAAGGAGGACGAATAATGGACATTTTTTCAAGTTCTAGAGATAATCGTGGCTTCGATTGGGGCGCATTTATCGCTGGTGTATTAATGGTTGTTGTTGCTTTTTTGCTTCTTAGACATCCAGCCAAGGGATTGCATGCATTTGTATTAATCTTTGGTATTTTGTCAATTTTGCAAGGTTTAGTATGGCTTGCTGGTTATTCACGTTTTCGTGCTTTCTTTGCACGTAGTTGGGTAGCACTTATTTCAGGTATTTTAGATATCATTGTGGGTATTTTGTTCTTATGCTCATATGATATTGGTGGATTGACCATTGCATATTTATTTGCAATTTGGTTCTTTGTCGACTCAGCTGTCGGAATTGCCTTTTCATGGCACTTGCGTGACTTTTCAACAGGATACTTTATCTTTAACTTAGTTTTGAACATTCTAAGTTTAGTTATTGCTATTTTCTTGATCTTTAACCCACTTTTTGCAGCTTTGAGTTTAGTATGGTTAGTTGCATTTTGGTTGTTAGTATTTGGTATCAATGAAATAGTCGTTGCATTTATGCACCGTTAATAATTATGAAAAAGAGGCTGCGATGGTCTCTTTTTTTTGCACTATAATGGAACACCCGGTATGATATAATTTACAGAAGGAGGGCTAACAATGGCTGATGATAAGAAACAATTATTAATTGTTACAGGAATGAGTGGGGCAGGCAAAACTGTTGTGGCTCATGATTTAGAAGATATGGGTTACTTCGTAGTTGATAACTTGCCACCAACATTATTGGGAAGCTTTTGGGATTTAATTAATAATTCAAATGATTTCCATAAGGTAGCAGTAGTAATTGATTTACGTGTTAAAACTTTTTATACAGATTTATTAGATGAGGTAAATTCACTCGAAGATAATGGCACCGTTCAAGCTACTATTCTCTTTTTAGATGCTTCAGATGATGTGTTAGTAGCACGTTACAAGGAAACTAGACGGCTTCCACCACTAGCTAATAATGGTAAGGGACGTTTGTTAGATGGCATTCAAGAAGAACGTCGTATTTTGATGCCAATCAAAAATCGTTCAAATTACATCATTAATACGTCTAATTTATCTACTAAAGATTTAAAACAGAAGTTAATTAATACTTTCAGTGACCGTAAGCGTCAGCCATTTTCAATTGAAGTAATGTCATTCGGTTTTAAATATGGCATGCCAATTGATGCGGATATTGTAATGGATGTGCGTTTTCTGTCTAATCCATTCTATATTCCGGAGTTGCGTCCATTCACAGGATTAGATAAGCGTGTCTTTGATTATGTAATGAATAAAGAAGAGACACAGGTTTTCTATCAAAAATTATTGGATTTATTAGAAACCGCTATTCCTGGTTATATTAAAGAAGGAAAAGAAAAATTGACAATTGCAATTGGTTGTACTGGTGGTCAACATCGTAGTGTATCAATTGCACAACAACTTGCTCGTGACTTATCCAAAAAATATCCAGTTGATATAACTCACCGTGAGGTAAGTCGCTACATTAGAAAGTAGGTATATCGCGATGTCATATGGAGAAACGCGAATTGTGCGCGTAATTAAAGGCAGACGTCCGCGGGTGGTAGTTATCGGTGGTGGTACTGGGTTACCAGTTATTCTAAATGCATTGAAAGATCAAAATGCGGAAATTACTGCCATTGTTACGGTATCCGATGATGGTGGCTCATCTGGTTCTATCAGAAATTTTATTAACGTTGTTCCACCGGGTGATATTAGAAATGTGTTAGTTTCTTTAAGTGATTTGCCACAAGAAGAAAAAGACATTTTTCAATATCGGTTTGATTCATCTGATGCATTCTTCTCAGGCCACGCTATTGGTAACTTGATCATTGCAGCTTTGAATGAAATGCATGGGAATATTTTTGATGCTGTTCAATCTTTATCTAAAATGATGAAGGTCGACGGCCACGTCTTTCCAGCATCTAACGAACCTTTAACGTTAAACGCCGAGTTTATTGATGGTACCACGGAAGCCGGGGAAACGGAGATTACCTCAAAAGATAAAAGAATCAAACGTGTTTGGGTAACAGATACTAATTCGAATGCCACACCTAAAGCAGTTTTACCTGTTTTAGCTTCGATAATGCAGGCAGATGCAGTTGTCTTAGGTCCAGGTAGTTTATTTACTTCTATTTTGCCTAATTTGATGATTTCTAATTTAGGTGAAGCGGTTCGAGAAACCCCGGCTGAAGTAGTTTATATTTGTAATATCATGACTCAACGTGGAGAAACTGATCACTTTAGCGATGCAGAGCACGTGGAGGTAATCAATCGTCACTTAGGTGGAAACTATATCAATACAGCTTTAGTTAACGGAGCTAAAATTGATATGAGTAAATTCCACCCAGAGGATTATGATGCATATCTTGAACCTGTTAAGAATGACTTTAATGGTTTGAGAGCGCAAAATTGTCGTGTTATTACCGATGATTTTATTGATCAACGACACGGGTTGGTCTTTCATGATGGAGAAAAAGTAGCAAAGGAAATAATGAATTTGGCATTTGAGGCAATGTCACGTAAAAGAATGAAGGAAAATAATGGCTAGTTATGCTAGTGAAGTCAAAAAGGAGCTAACTTCGCTTGAGGTGCATCCAGAGCATGCTAAAGCAGAGTTAGCTGCTTTTTTGCGAATGAATGGGGTTTTAAATCTTCATGATCATCAATTTAGTCTAGATATCACTACAGAAAATCCCGCTATTGCACGAAGAATTTTTAAACTGATTAAAGTTGCATATGGAATTGAACCATTATTGATTGTTTCTCGTAAGATGAAATTAAAAAAGAATAATCAGTATCTAGTTCGACTTAATCGTGACGTGCAAGAAATATTGGAAAACTTAAATATTTGGGATCCTGCTCGAGGATTAGTTACCAGAATTCCACAGAGAATTATGAAGTCACGGGAAGGTGCAATGTCTTATCTTAGAGGTGCTTTTTTAGCTGGCGGTAGCGTTAATAATCCTGAGACTAGTAGATATCATTTAGAAATTTATTCAACTTATGAAGATCATAATGAAGATTTAGCTAAGTTGATGAATGAGTATTTTTATTTGAATGCTAAGATGACGAAACGTCGTCGAGGTTACATTGTCTACCTTAAAGAAGCAGCTAAAATCGGAGATTTTTTGCATGTAGTTGGAGCATTAAATGCTATGCTAAATTTTGAAGATTTACGAATCATGCGAGACATGCGTAATTCGGTTAATCGCTTGGTTAATTGTGATACAGCTAATATGAAAAAGACGGCTTCCGCTTCTGCAAAACAGGTAGAAGATATTCAGTTGATTCAAAAAGAAAAAGGAATCGACAGCTTACCAGAAAAGTTACAGATTTTAGCACGTTTTAGATTAGCTCATCCAGAATTAACTTTAAAAGAAGTAGCGGATCAAATTCCGGATGGACCTATTTCAAAATCTGGTGTTAATCATCGATTCAAAAAGTTACATGAATTGGCTGAAAATTTGAGAGATTAAAAAAAGAGGATTTGCACACGCAAATCCTCTTTTGATTATAATTTATGATTACTTCTTCTTATTAACCATAATTTCATCGATTAAACCGTATTCCTTAGCTTCTTCAGCAGTTAAGTAATTATCACGTTCGGTATCCTTTTGAATCTTTTCCAAAGGTTGACCAGTAGTATCGTGTAAGATTTCGTTAATCTTCTTGCGACTCTTTAAAATTTCGTTAGCTGCAATTTGAATATCAGTTTGTTGACCTTGTGCTCCACCTAAAGGTTGATGAATAAGTACAGTAGAGTTAGGTAATGCGAAACGCTTACCCTTAGTACCACTAGTCAAAAGAATAGAAGCCATTGAAGCAGCCATACCAATTGCAATAGTTGATACATCTGATTTAATGAAATTCATAGTATCCATAATTGCAAGACCAGAAGTAATTACACCACCTGGTGAATTAATGTAAAGTGAAATATCCTTAGTGTTATCTTGTGCATCAAGGAAAAGCAATTGAGCAATAATTGAGTTAGCCATTTGGTCGTTAATTTCGCCGCTCAACATAATAATTCTATCTTTTAATAAGCGTGAGTAAATGTCATAAGCACGTTCACCACGAGCAGTTTGTTCAATAACTGTAGGTACTAGCATATATTTGCCTCCTAAATTTATTTCGTATTAATTAGCACTCTTTTAAGTACTGTGCTAATTAAATCACTTCGTAATAAAAGTGTCAAATAAAGAGATTTACTTGTATTCAAATTGTATTTTTGAGAATATTGTTTATATATTATAATAACTATGTAAAATATTGTTGTAATATTGTAGGAGGACAAGCTTGAAATATACAAATAAGATTTTAACTGCAACATCAGCTGTTGCACTTAGTGTTGGTTTATTAATGGGTTATTCAAATCCTGTTTTTGCCACTAATTCTAAGTCAACTACTAAAACAGACAAAGCTAAAGATAGTTCAACTGCTAAAAAGGGGCCAGTTCAAACCAGTACTTCTTACGATTTGATGGTTAAAGTAGGTAGTAATAAACATTACAATGTTTATAAGAGCATTAAGAATGGTAAGCCTGTTAAGAAGTTAGCAGATGCCAGTGACTATCAATATGCTCATATTCAATCTGATCAACGAATTAAAACTCAAAACGGTACCTACTGGCGCATTTATGTTAATGGCCGTAAAGTAGGATATGTTAACCAAAACTGGTTTACTAGAAACACTATTGCTGTTCCTAAGACTGTAAGTTTAGTAAGAAATAGTCATTCTGATTTTGCTCCAGAAGATGCAGTTAGTTATGTAACTAACTATATGGGAACCGTTATTCCTACCCAAGATATTACAATTTCTGAAGATGCAATTGATTGTTCTGAACCAGGTACTTACAAGGTTAAGTATAGTTATGGTAGTGCTAAAGCTACTGTAAAAGTTACTGTAAGAAAGAGTACTAAAGAAGGCGTTGCTGATGCAGATAGTGTTTCAGCACAACCATTTAGTGGTGACCTAAAATCTTGGAAGACTTACTATGGTAGTTCATCTAACTACGTAACTAAGACTGACTTTGCTCCGGATAAAGCAAAGCACAGTTACACTACTGATAATGGTAATATGACCTTTAAGACTCGTTTCTTCCAACCAGTTTTACTTAGTGTTGCTAGAGACATTAAAGACGATGATTACATTAACCGTGTAGGTCATATTCCAGAAGGTATTGCTATGTCAGACGGCTGGCTTTACACTAGTTTACTCAGCAGTACTAAAATTTCTAATGGTCACATCATTGCTTATAATTTAAACCATTTGACTAATGCTTTTAATGGTCAATACTTGCTTGATATGTCTCAAAAGAAGTTCAATTCTTACGTTAAAAATATTAAGGTAAGTCCATATATCCCAATTGGTCACGGTCAAGCTATGGGCGCAACTGATAAGTATATTTATGTAGTTAACTATGATAATAAGACATCATATAAGAGCAATAGATCAGAAGAATTGCTTCAAATCCGTAAGAGCGATATGTGCATTAATAAGATTTGGACATTCAAATGCTGGAATGGTAGCGACTCAGAAGGCCGTTACTTCCACGATGGTGTTATTGTAAGTGATCACAAGATGTATACAACTCTTTACAACAAGCAAAAGAACCAAACTGAATACTGGGAATTCAACCGTAAAGGTGATAACTGGTACCCAACTATGGTAGGTGCAACTAAGACTGGTATTGTTTCAAATACTTATACTCAAGGTTTCACATACGATGCTAAGAATGACAACTTCTATCTTGCATTTAACGATGTAATTGCTAAAATTGCTCGTAATGGTGAAGTCAAGGATACTTATCAATTCCACACTGGTCGTGAAATTGAAGGTATCGCTGTTTCAAACAACAGACTTTACATGAATTTAGCTCAACGTGCTGAATTACTTGAAAGTACAGAAAAGTTGACCAAATAATTTATTTCATTAAAAAAGGCAGTGAACGTTTAGGTTCATTGCCTTTTTTGTATATCTATTTCTCAGCGTCTAAATATTTTTGTAGGACCCTGAAGACACCATTTTCAGTATTGGCAGGTGCGATATATTTAGCATGTTCTTTAACACTTGGCATCCCGTTAGCCATAGCATAAGAGTATTTTGCAAAATCAAGCATAGCAATATCGTTGCCGCCATCACCAAATGCGATTAGATCATCACCAGTTAAGTTTAATTTGGCTAATAAATGCTTTAAACCGGCGCCTTTATTGATACCATAAACATTAGTATCAATAGCAGTATTAGCAGATCCAAATGCAGAAATTTTTTGTTCATGCTTTTCATTGAATTCTTTTTCAATTTCTGGCGCCTTAGAATTGTCTAAACTAAAAGTGATTTGCAAGATATCCTTGTTGGGTAAATCTGACCAATGATCAACAACTGCACTTTTGCCAGCGAAGTATGCTAAGAAGTCACGCTCAGTTTTAGGAATAGCTTTGTGGAAGTAGGCTACATCGGTTTCGAAGACCATAGGAGCTACTTTACCATATTTGTCACTGACTTCTTTAAGTAGACTAAGAGCAGTTTCACGTTTTAGCGGATAAGAAGCAACTGTTTCACCGTTAACAACTAGCATAGAACCATTGAGAGAAACAAAATCCATGCGTTCAGCAAAATCACCGAAGTCTTGCTTTAATCTAGTGTATGGCCGACCAGAAGCTACGATAAAATGAACGTTTCTTTTTTCTAATTCCGTAAGTATTTGATCAAATTGTTCATGATTAAATTGCTTACGATCATCTAAGAATGTCCCATCCATGTCAACTGCAACAGCTTTAAAAGGTAATGTCATATTTTTCCACCTCATTTTTAATCTAAATGAAATTAAAAAATAAAAAAAGACCGCTGTCAACGGTCTTTTTTGTTATATCTATATCTAATTGGCCTTTGCTTCTTGATATTTTTTAATACCAGGAAGAATCAATCCCAATGCGATTAAGATGATTGGTGTTAAGATATTGAGCATTAATGTAAATGGATCTGGTGAATAAATACCAAAAATACAACATGCTGCAGTAACTAAGAAACACCAAATACCTGCGGTATAAGCTAATCCCTGAGATTTAGTCATTTGATAAGTGGTTTCAAATGATTTTTGATGCTTTCTTAAAGCAATATAAGCTGCAAATACCCAAAGGTAACGAAGTGGCATGGTAGTTGAGTTTAACTTAACTAATTGAGCCATTACAGCTTGTGCGTTAGGAACAAATGCTTGGATAGCAATTAAACCACCTGATAAAACAACGATCATCCAAATACCATTGATATAAGCACCATGCTTGTTAAGCTTGAATAAACCTTTAGGAATAAATTCTTTTGCTTCTTTACTTCCCAAAAGCATTCTAAGCGGTGCGTCAATACTAATTACTAAGGTGGAGAATTGACCAATTACATTACACCATGAGTAGATGTACATGAATAATCCACCAACATGGTAGTATTCGCCTAGTTTTTGGAAGGCCATGTAGGCACCATTTGAAATATATTCATTCAAATTAGCATTAACGACCTTCGGATCAAACATCAATGCCATGGCAAAGGTACCTAAAATTGCTGATACCATAACCATGATTGCTAATGCCATCATTGCCTTAGGGAAATTCTTGGAAGGATCTTTTACCTTATTAACATAAGGCGAAATCTTTTCACAGCCACCAACGGCAAATACTAAGATTGAAAGAGAAGTAAAGTATTTAACGTTGAAAGTTGGCATTAAATTCTTCCAATTAAGATCAATGTGGTAAAATCCTGCTCCTGGATTAATAGCCGGAGCGGCAAACATCATGATGATAAACAAAATTGACATGATGAACATTGAAGAACCTGCGATAGTTGCTAAGCCCTTTAATACAGGAATACCACGACTTGCTACCCAGCAGAAGAATAAAAATACAACTAATGTTGCAAATTGTGTCCAAGCAGTAGGTAATCCGTCGTACCATCTGGTGTTACCAAAGATGCCCCAAGCCATAGCTCTTAAGCCACCGGTACCTTTACTAGAAATATATACGACGTGGCAAGCCCAATAAGTCCAACCTGCATAATATGCCCATTTTGCACCCATTGTGGCATTTACCCAAGATGATACCCCACCTTCGGTATTTTTGAATGTAGCACCTAGTTCACCAACCATCAGTGCATAGGGAACAAAGTAGAGAAGGAACATGACTACCCAACTGAAGATGACCTTTGTTCCATCAAAGTAGACGTACCCATTAACAACGTTACCAAATCCCCAAACAGTGGAGAACGCCATCATTGCCAGAGTAGTCCACATCATCTTTCTGGGATTGTTTTGTGATTCGACCATAAAAACACTCCTAATATAAATTGTGAACCCTTTCATTATATAACAATGCCATTAGTATGTTCTTATATTAATTTTTTTTTAATAATATAAGAACATTTTTGATGAATTGGTGCTAGGATATGAGTATATGTTGTTTTTTTAAGGAGGAAGAATGAATGAGAAACAATAAAAAGCTAATTTTAGCTGGTTTGTTGATTGCTGGAAGTTTATTAACTATTAATGGTCAAGCAAACACTGTTCAAGCTAAAAGCTACGGCAAGGCTGTTACTAAAATTGCAGGTAATGGTAATTATGCAATTTATCACAATGTTTCAAGCAAGGGACCAAGCGGCAAGTTTACTTCAACTAAGTATTTTAAACATGGTCAAATTCAATCAAAGGAATCTAGATCAACCAGAAAAGGTACTTTCTGGAAGATTATTGTTGATGGTCGCAATGTTGGTTGGGTAAGTGAAAAATTCTTTGCACGTAACCAAATCTCTGTTGCTAATGAGGTAAGCTTAGTTAAAAATAGTGATTACAGCTTCCCTACTAGAGATGCGATTAACTACGCTACAGATGCACATGGTACTGCAATTAATCCTAATAAGGTTCATGTTTCTAGAAAGTATGTAAGTACTAATCCAGACAAAGTAACCTATAGTTATGGTAAAGCAAAGGCAGAAGTTAATATTGACGTTCATGATGGTGATATGGCTTCTCCAAGTGTTACTCCGAAGAAGGGCTTTAAGACTACTTCTACTTGGAATGGTGGCTCAAAGGGCTCATCTAGAAACTGGAATCGTGCACATGGATACCGTTCAGAAACTACTAGCAACACCATTAAGAGCAATGGCTTAACTCTTAGAACTCGTTTGTTCCAACCTAGATTTTTGAGTTTAGGTTATGGTCAAGCTGGGGATGCAATGGGCCAAGTTGGTGTAATTCCTGAAGGTATGACAGTTAACGGCGGTATTTTCACTACTTCATTATTTACAAGCAGCAATAGTCAATATGGACACTTAGTTTCATATAACTTGAATGCATTAAAGAGCAAGTATGCTGCACAAAATCTTACTACTATGAAGTGGAGCACTTTTAAGTCATACGCTAAAAACATTAAAGTAAGTCCATATATTAAATTGGGTCACGGTCAATCATTAGGTTCTTCATCAAGTTACATCTACGTATTGGCTAATGACAATAAATACAATAATGGTCCTGCTTCAGAAGAAATCTTACAAATTCGCAAGAGCGATATGAAGATTAACAAGATTTGGACATTTAGAATTTCAGATAATCGTTACATTCACAACGCTACCTTTGTAGGTGACGATACTATGTACGCTTTATTCCACAATGGTGGTCATAACTGCTATGAATACTGGAAGTTAACTAGAGATGGTGATACTTGGAATGCTACTGAAGTTGGTGCAACTGAAGGTAGATTTATTTCTAATTCACCAGTTCAAGGCTTTGCTTATGGCGACGGTCACTTCTTCATTGGCTTTAATGACAACATCTTTAAGGTAAGTGAAAATGGCTCTGCACAAAAGCATTACCGTTTCAACACTAAACGTGAAATTGAAGGTATGTCAGCAACTGGTTCAAGATTGTATGTACAATTTGCACAACGTGCTGAATTGACTTCAGGTAAGTTTTAATAGTAAATGAAAAAGCTAGAGCAATTGCTCTAGCCTTTTTTGTATGGGTCCCCTGGGAGTCGAACCCAGATTTTAAGAACCGGAATCTTACGTGCGATCCATTACACTAAGGACCCAAACTATGTAGCTTCTAGTATAACAGAAAAAGAATATAAATAGAAATGATTTTGTGAGCCTTACAATTTTTTTAAAATAGCCGATCTTTTTCTTGAATTACGAAAAATACATTGTTATACTAACAGTGTCGATTGGGAAATGTATGAATTTGAAATAGTTGTACGTTTCTCTTATATTTTTAAGTATTCTGGGACAGCAATCGACACAGATGTGGTCACTAAGCGTCCCAGGGAAAGGAGGGAACGATGAATTCGGACTTTTCTTTGCTCGAAGCGCTCGTTCCCGACGTCTTAAAGATTCTTCGACAAAGGTATCTTGTCCTTGAGCAGATAGCACTGCATGCGCCGATTGGGCGTAGAAGTGTAGCTCAACATTTAGGGCTTTCAGAAAGAAACATTAGAACCGAAACTGAATATTTGAGTCAATTAGGTTTGATTGAAACTAAAAGTTTTGGAATGTTTTTAACTGAAAAGGGCGAGAAAACATTACAAGATGCGGGGCCATTGATTGACCGTCTCTTTAATGCGGGTGAAACAGAATTAGCACTGGCTAAGAAATTAGGGATTGAAAGAACCTTGATTGTACCAGGTAATGCTGATTTGCAAGATCGCGTTTATGAAGAGATGGGAGAAGAGTTAAGTTCAGCTTTAAATTTACTCTTGCCATTAGGTCATTCAATAGTTACAATTCTAGGTGGAGCGGCTTTAGCAAAATCTGCTAAGTATTTATCTCCTAGTTTAGGGAATAACCGCCAGTTAGAATTTGTTCCTGGTCGAGGAGCCTTGGGCGAAAATGTAGAAACGCAAAGTAATACAATCGTCCAAGAAATGGCAGCTAAAACTTCGGGTACGTATAAGACATTGTATTTACCTGAACAAGTTTCAGCTGCAGCGTATAAATCTTTGATACGTGAATCCTCGATTGCGGATGTTCTGCAAGATATTTCACAAAGCGATGCAGTGATCCATGGTATTGGGTTAGCCCAAGAAATGGCGCAGCGTAGAGGGTATAATTCAATTAGACTTTCGGAGCTTCGTGAAAAGAAGGCCGTCACCGAATGTTTCGGGTGTTTCTTCGATGAAAAAGGCAAGGTTGTCGACCGTATCACCCAGGTTGGATTACAGTTTGAGAATCTATATAAAATACCCCACATATTTGCTTTTGCATGTGGTGCAAGAAAAGCCAAAGCAATAAAAGCATATATGCCCAATGCACCTCATCAAACCTGGTTAATTACTGATGAGGGTGCCTCAAATATGATTTTAAAGGGGAAATAAAATCCCGTTTAAAATAAATTGTTGTTTATAGTTCTTAAAGGAGGACTTTTAGGTTATGACAGTTAAAATTGGTATTAACGGTTTCGGCCGTATCGGTCGTTTAGCATTCCGTCGTATTATGGACTTAGGCGAAAAGAGTAAGGACATCGAAGTTGTTGCTATCAACGACTTGACTACTCCATCAATGCTTGCTTACTTACTTAAGTACGACACTACTCATGGTACTTTCAACCACGAAGTTTCATCAACTGAAGATGCTATCGTAGTTGACGGTAAGAAGTACCACGTATACGCTGAACCACAAGCACAAAACATTCCTTGGGTTAAGAACGATGGTGTTGACTTTGTTCTTGAATGTACTGGTTTCTACACTAGCAAGGCTAAGTCACAAGCTCACCTTGACGCAGGTGCTAAGCGTGTATTGATCTCAGCTCCAGCTGGTAATGACTTGAAGACTATCGTTTACTCAGTAAACGAAAACACTTTGACTGCTGACGACAAGATTGTTTCAGCTGCTTCATGTACTACTAACTCACTTGCACCAATGGCTAACGCTTTGGACAAGGAATTCGGTATCGAAGTTGCTACTATGACTACTATCCACGCATACACTGGTACTCAAATGACTTTGGATGGTCCTGCTCGTAGTGGTAAGGAACAAGACGCTCGTGCTGCTGCTGAAAACATCATTCCTCATACTACTGGTTCAGCTAAGGCTATCGGTTTGGTATTGCCTAACTTGAACGGTAAGATGAACGGTCACGCACAACGTGTTCCAGTTCCAGATGGTTCAGAAACTGAATTAGTATCAATCTTGAGCAAGAAGGTTACTGCTGACGAAGTTAACGAAGCTATGAAGAAGTACGAAAGCCCATCATTTGCTTACAATGGTGACCACATTGTTTCAAGCGATGTTTTGAACATGACTGCTGGTTCAATCTTTGACCCAACTCAAACTATGGTAACTACTGCAGGTGACAAGCAATTAGTTAAGACTGTTGCTTGGTACGACAACGAATACTCATTCACTTGCCAAATGGTTCGTACTTTATTACACTTTGCTACTCTTTAATCATTAATTTAAATTAACTGATTATAGTTAAGTGGTAATTGAGAAGGCGGAGGGAGATTCTTCCTTCCGCCTTTTTTTGAAGGAAAAATATCAAAATAATCGGAGGATTATAATGGCTAAATTAATCGTTGACGATCTTGATGTTAAAGGCAAAAAGGTTTTAGTACGTGTAGACTTCAATGTTCCAATTAAGGACGGCGTTATCGGTGATGACAACCGTATCGTTGCTGCACTTCCAACTATCAAGTACATCATTGAACACGGTGGTAAGGCTATTTTGCTTAGTCACTTGGGCCGTATTAAGTCAGATGCTGACAAGAAGGAATTATCATTAAAGCCAGTTGCTGAACGTTTAAGTGAACTTCTTAAGAAGCCTGTAACTTTTGTACCATCAAACGAAGGTAAAGAAGTTGAAGATGCTATCAACAACATGAAAGATGGCGACGTTGTTGTTCTTGAAAATACTAGATTCCAAGATATCGACAATGACTTTGGTAAGCGTGAATCAGGTAACGATCCTAAGCTTGGCGAATACTGGGCAAGCCTTGGTGACATGTTTGTAAACGACGCATTTGGTACTGCTCACAGAAGTCACGCATCAAACGTTGGTATAGCTACTGCAATGAAGGAAAACGGCAAGCCTGCAGCTGCCGGTTACTTACTTGAAAAGGAAATCAAGTACTTAGGTGACGCTGTTGATAACCCTGTACACCCATTCGTAACTATCTTGGGTGGTGCTAAGGTTTCAGACAAGATTGGTGTTATTAACAACTTGATTCCTAAGTCAGACCACATCTTAATCGGTGGTGGTATGGCTTACACCTTCTTAGCAGCTCAAGGCCACAAGATCGGTAAATCATTATTTGAAGCTGATAAGGTAGACCTTGCTAAGGAATTGCTTGAAAAGGCTGGCGACAAGATCGTTCTTCCAGTTGACAACGTAGCTGCAACTGAATTCTCAAACGATGCTTCACGTGAAGTTGTTGGTGATGACATTCCTGACAACATGATGGGTCTTGACATTGGTCCTAAGACTATTGCTAAGTTCAAGGACATCTTAAAGGATGCTAAGACTGTTGTTTGGAACGGACCAATGGGTGCTTTCGAAATGCCTAACTTTGCAGAAGGTACTTTGGAAGTTGGTCGTGCATTAGCAGATCTTACTGACGCAACCACTATTATCGGTGGTGGTGACTCAACTGCTGCTGCTAAGCAATTGGGTATTGCACCTAAGATCAGCCACATTTCAACTGGTGGTGGTGCTTCACTTAACTACCTTGAAGGTAAAGTATTGCCAGGTATCGCTTGCGTACAAGACAAGTAATTTAAGTTAAGGAGATAATAGACTAATGAGCCGTACACCAATTATTGCTGGTAACTGGAAGTTACACATGAATCCAGAACAAACTACTGAATTCGTTGACGCTGTTAAGGACAAGTTGCCAGATCCAAGTAAGGTAGAATCACTTATTTGTGCACCTGCAGTTGACCTTGATGCTTTAAGAAAAGCAGCTAAAGGTTCAAACTTACACATCGGTGCTGAAAACTGTTACTTTGAAGACGAAGGTGCTTACACCGGTGAAACTTCACCTAAGGTCTTGAAAGAAATGGGTATGGACTACGTAATTATTGGTCACTCAGAACGTCGTGGTTACTTCCACGAAACTGATGAAGACATTAACAAGAAGGCTAAGGCAATCTTTGCTAATGGCTTGAAGCCAATCATTTGCTGTGGTGAATCACTTGAAACCCGTGAAGCAAACAAGCAAGAAGACTGGGTTGTTGGTCAAATTAAGGCTGCTTTAGATGGTCTTACTGCTGAACAAGTATCAAACCTTGTTATTGCTTATGAACCAATCTGGGCTATTGGTACTGGTAAGACTGCTTCATCAGACCAAGCTGAAGAAATGTGCAAGACTATCCGTGAAACTGTTAAGGACTTGTACAACGAAGAAACTGCAGAAAACGTTCGTATTCAATACGGTGGTTCTGTAAAGCCAGCTAACGTTAAGGAATTAATGTCAAAGCCTGACATTGATGGTGGCTTAGTTGGTGGTGCTTCACTTAAGCCTGAATCATACTTAGAATTGGTAAACTACCAAGACTAATCTGATTATTAAAAAAGGAACTTCTTAATTAAGGAGTTCTTTTTTATTATGCATTTGATAACAGACAATAGAGCCTAAAACTTTTATTAAATGCCCAAATGTAAGGGAATACATTAAGAAATAATAACATTTAACCCCTTGTATTTTTTACCTAAAAAAGTATAATAAGTAATGGAGGTTGAAATATTACAGAGTAAACCTTCATTATTCAGTCTCTGTCTAATAATTCCTTATTACTTAATAAATACAAACTTTATGGCAGAAGATACATCTATATCTATATCACTTTCTAGAAAGTGTCTGGGAAAAAAACTAACTCTCAGATACAAAAAGACGATCAACTAACTCTTAATTTGAGTTGCTTGACCGTCTTTTTCTTTTCGCTTAAACAAAATTGGTCCTTTGACCATCTTCTGTTCCAATATTTGCTTAAATTCATCATCATGAAGGCTATTCCCACATCGGTTTCAACCTTCTTTTTGTCTCTTAAATGAGTTCGACGCATGCCAAAAACATTCTTCAAATGTCCAAAAATCGGCTCCATATCATACTTTCTCATTCTGTAGATGTGACTGCCTTCAGGACTTTGGAGAACTGCTTTGACTTTTTCTTTTAAGTATTGCCAGTTAGGATTATAGCGACCCTGACCAGTCGTTTTATCTTTACCCCGACTATAATATTTGAAGCTAAATCTAACGCCGTTTTGATCAAGGTAGTAATCGTCTTGTTCATCATAGAACCAGTTAGCTAGCTTAGATGGATCGTTTTTGTGCTTTCTGGTTTGTTCCTTTTCATACATGGTATAAGGGATATAGTACTGCTTAAAGGCAGTCGGATTAGGATACAAGGCGAAATCAACTACATACTGATCTGTCGTAGCGACTTGAATATTATAGCCTGGCTTAAGCTGACCATTTCTCATGTGATCTTCTTTCATATGCATGAAAGTCGCATCGTGGTCGGTCTTGGAATAGCTATTGCGCCCAGCAAAGATTGCTTTTGCCTCTTCGTATTTCTTCATTCTAGGAACATAGTCTTTTCTGAGTTTATGAAGCAGCTTCTTAAGACCGCGCCTTCTTGCTTTTCTAGGCGATCCAACAGGAATGGCTTTAGGCTCTCGGGCAATCTCTTCAGTCAGCTTTTCAATTTCAGCTTCCGTTTCTTGCGCTAGCTCTGCCAATCCCTGACTGGTCTGGACTTGCTCTTTTGCCATTGCTTTGGCAATCAGTTCATCATATAGTTCAACTGCTTGAGCTTTAAGCTTTTCATGATACTTTTCAACTGCCTTGCGCCAAACGAAAGTATAGCGATCGGCATCAGCTTCAATTTTGGTGCCATCAATAAAGATAGCTCCTTCATTGATTAGACCTTCCTGCTCTAATAGGTTCGTAAAGTAAAGGAAGCTTTTCTTAATCAATTCGTTGGCGTAGTCGCTCGATCTAAAATTATTGATAGTATGGTATGAGATCTTTTGATGCTCTGCCAGTACCATCATCGGCAGCTTTTCTTCTAGCATCAGCGCAATTTTTCTGCCTGAGAATACTCTGCGAGAATAGGCAAAGAGCAAGATCTTGAGCATCATGGCTGGGTGATAGGCAGGACGCCCGGTTTTGGCAGTATCGCCAAACAAGACGTCTTCTGGAATCGAATCGACGAACCAGCTAATGGCGTTAGCTAAGTGATTATTAGGTATAGCAAAGTCTAAATTAAGTGTTAAAGCCGTTTGGCCTGTGATATAATTCTTGTACATGATAGTTTCCACCTTCTTATTTTTATATTGTGGTGATTTAATAATATCAAGGCAGAAACTAAAAGTATAGAAAAAGAACGATGAAATCGAATAGGAAATCATCGTTCTTTTTTTATGTCTTAGGAATTAGTTTTTTCCCAGACACTTTTTCTGATTAATTAGGATTAATTTCTAATTTTTGTGCTATTGGTGGAAATGTAGGTAATTTTAATGGGGTTACGTGCCATTGGGTAAATAATACTGAAGTAAGTAAAATAAATGGAATATCTTCTGGCTTGGTGATATTGCATGTTAGGACAACCCCATGTTCTGCAACGATTGTCTTGACGTTAGCAATACTTTTAAAGCCTGATCTAAAAGTATAGGTCCCTCGTTTAATACTTCCCGTAACGATATATTTTAGTTGAGTCAGATAAAATATATTAGTATTAGGCGTATTAAGCTTTTTGACACTAACTAGAGAGTGATCTACTACGTCAATAGTAAAGGATGCAATCAGTCCAGTACCATCAGTAAATAAGCGTCCAATTTCGTTTCTGTTAGTGTCATATAAATATAAAGTATGATTTGGGTTATCGAGATTTCCTTGAATAATAAATTCAATTTTTCCTTTAGGATTGATCACAGGAATTTGACCATAATCTTTTTCTTGATTAAGTTCCAGCCAAAACAACATACTTTGTCACCTCTGATCTTGTTTATTTTCCTTTATAAATTGATTTAAGATATAAGCTACACCGTCTTCGTTATTAGTTTTAGTAGTGATTTGTGCTAACTTTTTTATTGCTGGAATGGCATTATCCATGGCTACTCCTGTTCCAGCTTCACGAATCATGCTTTCATCATTTAAATTATCTCCGATAGCCGCAATTTCGTCACGTTTAATATTTTTTAGTTTAGCGTAATCAAGAAGGGCGATCCCTTTTTGTGCTTGGTGAGCATTGATTTCAATATTAGATGATGAACTAGAAGTAACAACTAAATCCTCAATTTTTGCCACTTCTTTTTTAACATTATCAAAGGCTTCATGACCACGTGAATCAAATGCAATGATTTTCATTACTTCAACATCAGGATCATGTAATAGGTCCTCAAAATGGTCAACTTGTTTCATGTTCATGATAGTCTTATTTCCGGCAGAGATTGCGACTGCTTGTTTAAAATCAAGTAAAGGATTTAGATCGACCATTAAATGCGCTACATTAGAAATACGCTGGTTAAGGTCTTCAGTATAAACTTGATCAGCAGTGATGATTTCAAAATAAAATCCTGCCTGATGTAATAATTCAACAAGTTTTAAAGCCTTAGAAGTTGGGATTTTATGTTTGACCATTAATTTGCCGTCTTCATCGAAAACTAGGGCTCCATTTAAATTGATAAAACCAGTATGTAAACCAGCATCTTTTAGAACTGCGCGAGATTCACGTGGAGCTCGACCGGTAGCAATTAAAAATTCAATACCGGTATTTTGTGCATTTTTCACAGCTTGAATATTTGCTTCAGAAACGGACATATTAGAATTAAATAATGTACCATCAAGATCGCAAGCCACCAATTTGATCATAAAATTTCCTCCCAATTACTATTAAATTAATGATACCATAAAGGAGATTAGAAAAGAGGGTGTAAGACTTGGCTAAAGAATTAATCGGTAATGACTGGGATAAAATTTTAGATCCAGTTTTTGCAAGTGATAAGTATCACGAATTACATAATTTTTTAAAAGAAGAATATTCTACTAAACGTATTTTTCCAGATATGTATCATATTTTTACTGCTTTTAAATTAACACCGTTTAACAAAACTAAAGTAGTGATTTTGGGCCAAGATCCATATCATAATCCGGGACAAGCAAATGGCATGAGCTTTTCAGTTATGCCAGGTACACCATTGCCACCATCACTTAGAAATATTTATAAGGAACTTTATGATGATGTTGGTGCTCGTCCGGTTAACCATGGCTATTTAAAGAAATGGGCCGACCAAGGCGTCTTGCTTTTAAATGCTGTGCTAACTGTTCCTTATGGTCATGCTAACGGCCATCAAGGTAAGGGATGGGAAGATGTAACAGACACTGCGATTAAGGCTTTAAGTGAACGTGGAAAGGTTGTTTTTATTTTATGGGGTAGATTTGCTCAAAATAAAATCCCATTAATTGATCAAAGTAAGAATTTTATTATAAAATCATCTCATCCGAGTCCATTTTCAGCTGATCGAGGATTTTTTGGTTCTCGACCATTTTCACGTTGTAATACGGCATTGCTTAATTTTGGCGAGACGCCTATTGATTGGCAATTGCCAGAAACAGTGAATAAATCTGATTTAGCATAAGAGGTATATATATGAGTGTATTTTCATTATTTAAAAAGCAAGTTGAAGCAGCAAAAGACAAAAAAAGAATTGTTTTTCCTGAAAGTGACGATTTAAGAATTTTGACTGCCGTTTCTAATTTGAATAAAGACGGGATAGTTGAGCCAATTTTAATTGGCAAAAAAGAAAATGTCGCCAAAATAGCGGAAGAAAATAATTTGGATCTTACCGGGGTAAAGATTTATGATCCAAATAATTATGCGGATTTAGATAAAATGGTAAAGGCATTTATAGCAGCTAGAAGAAAAGATACTAGTGCAGCCGAGGCTAAAGCCAAATTAGCTAAGGAAAACTATTTCGGTACAATGTTAGTAAAGATGGACTTAGCAGATGGAATGGTATCCGGTGCAGCTCATTCAACCGCCAATACTGTTTTGCCGGCTTTGCAATTAATCCATGCTGCTGAAGGGATGCATCGTGTATCTGGCGCCTTTGTAATGGAAAAAGGTGATGAAAGATATATTTTTGCTGATTGTGCAATTAATATTGAGCCTGATGAAGAGACTTTGGCTGAAATTGGTTATCAATCAGCACAAACAGCTAAGATGGCTGAAATTGATCCTAAAGTAGCCTTTTTAAGCTTTTCTACTAAAGGTTCAGCTGAAGGACCAATGGTTGATAAGGTTCATGATGCAGCTGCAATGTTCCAAAAGAGTCATCCGGAAATTCCAGCAGATGGTGAATTGCAATTTGATGCCGCATTTGTTCCAGCTGTTGGTGAAAAGAAGGCACCTGGTTCTAAAGTAGCAGGACATGCAAATGTCTTTGTCTTCCCAGAGCTTCAATCAGGAAATATTGCATACAAGATGGTTCAACGTTTGGGCGGCTTCACTGCTGTAGGTCCAATCTTACAAGGTTTGGCTGCACCAGTTAATGACTTATCTCGTGGCTGTAGTGAACAAGATATTTATGATTTAGCAATTGTTACAGCTGCTCAAGCTTTAGCAAAGGATGAAAAATAATGACTAAGTTAGAAATTAATTCTGCAGAGGAGATGCAAAAGTTAGGTGCATCTTTGGCCAAAACGGCTAAGCCGCATGATTTGCTCTTATTAAATGGTGATTTGGGTGCCGGGAAAACCACTCTTACGCAGGGCTTAGGACGCACACTAGGCATACATCGACCTGTAAAAAGCCCAACTTTTACTATTGTGCGTGAATACCGTGAAGCTGAATTACCGCTTTTCCATATGGACTTTTATCGTTTAGAGAATGATGATTTATCATCAATTGACTTAGATGGCTATTTGGCTGAACCTGGCTTGGTAGTAATTGAATGGCCTCAGTTGGTAATGAACGATTTGCCTGATGAATATTTGCAACTAACTATTACACGAGTAGATGATAGTTGGGATTCAACTAAGCGTGTAGTTGAATTGAATGCACATGGTGAACGCAACGAAGAATGGGTTAAGGATGCTTTAACCGAATACGAAAAATAATATAAAAAATGATCTAGGATTATTCATGTCCTAGATCATTTTTTATATTTGATAAATCAAATTTTTAATTGCTTCGTCACCGAATTTTTTATTTTGATTAATTAAAATTCCTGCACATGCTTCACTATCACTTAGAGCATTGTGATGGTGCCATAGTTCTACATCTAAAGCATCTGAAACTGTATCTAACTTATGATTAGGTAGTTCAGGCTCAAATAACTTGCTTGTAGCTAAAGTATCGATGACCAAATAATGAGGTTCTTCGATGTTATAACGAGCTAGGCTTTGACGCATCACGTTGGTATCAAATCTAGCATTATGAGCAGCGACTAACATACCTGGTTGATATAACCCCTTTATTTTTGGCCAAACCTCAGCCATGGTCGGTGCATTTTTGACATCATCGGCAGTAATTTGATGTACTTGAATATTGCGAGCATCAAAAGACATTTGCGGATTAATCACTGTGTAAAAACGATCTACAATCTTATTGTCTCTAACCATTACTAAAGCTAAAGAACAAGCACTTTCAGGAAAATGATTAGCTGTTTCAAAATCCATTGCAATAAAATTCATAATTTTCTCCTTTGAAAATAAAGTATCACATTATTATGGGTGAAGCTAGGCTCTATATGATGTAAAATAAAACAAGAAACTATAAGGGGGCAAAATTGTGGAATTACTTGATCTGAAAAAACAAGGAATTAATATTAAAGAGCAAATTCCATTAAGTAGATATACTTTTACTAAAACTGGTGGGGAAGCGGAATACTTAGCCTTTCCTAAGAGCACTGATGAAGTAGAAAAATTAGTGAAAGTTACTCGTGAAAATAAGATTCCATTAACGATTATTGGTAATGCCTCAAACCTGATTATTCGCGATGGCGGAATAGATGGTTTAGTTATTATTTTAACGGATTTAAAAGAAATAAAAGTAAAAGATAATAAAGTAACAGCTGATGCAGGCGCAAAAATTGTTGATACTGCTTTTACAGCAGCCCATCATGGACTAAGCGGCATGGAATTTGCTGCAGGAATTCCAGGTAGTATAGGCGGTGGCGTATTTATGAATGCCGGGGCCTATGGCGGTGAAATGCAAGAAGTAGTAGAAAGTGTCAATGTTTTAACAAGAGCCGGAGAATTTAAGACTTATTCCAATAAAGAAATGGAATTCAGTTATCGTCATTCTTTAGTGCAGGATAATGGTGACATCGTACTTAGCGCTACCTTCTCATTAACTCCAGGAGATAGGTTGGAAATCTTAGATCATATGCATTATTTAAATGCATTGCGTCGCTATAAGCAACCGCTTGAGTATCCTTCATGTGGTAGTGTATTTAAACGACCAACAGGTCACTTCGTAGGGCCAATGATTATTAAAGCAGGTTTGCAAGGTAAACAAGTTGGTGGTGCTCAAGATTCAACCAAACACGCTGGCTTTATTGTTAATAAGGGCGGAGCTACTGCCACAGATTATCTTAATTTGATTCATTTGATTCAAAAAGTAATCAAAGAAAAATATGATATTGATTTACATACGGAAGTAAGAATCATCGGTAAAGAAAAATAGAATAGATTAACTAAAACAAACTACAGGCTATCAAACTTGTAGCTGTTTTCATGTGGGGATGGAAATGGATATTATTAAGTTAAAGCACATTACTAAGCAATATGATGATGGTTTCGTTGCGCTTAAGGATATTAATTTAACAATTGAATCGGGAAAATTTTATTCTTTGCTTGGCCCAAGTGGATCTGGTAAATCAACTATTTTGCGTATTATTGCTGGCTTTTCACAACCAAGTAGTGGGCAAGTCTTTTTCGATGGAAAAGACATTACAGATTTAGATGCAGCTAAGCGACATATTAATACTGTCTTTCAGAATTATGCACTTTTTCCGCATTTAAATGTCTTTGAAAATGTTGCTTTTGGTCTAAAGATTAAAAAGCAACCGATGGATAAAATTAAGCCCGCTGTTAAAGAGGCCCTCCATATGGTGCGCCTGGATGGGTATGCTAATCGTGAGATTTCTGAACTTAGTGGTGGTCAACAACAGCGTGTCGCAATTGCCCGGGCAATTGTTAATGAACCAAAAGTGTTGCTACTTGATGAATCGCTGTCGGCTCTTGATAAGCGTTTGCGTAAAGACATGCAATTTGAATTGAGAGCTATTCAAAAGAAGCTTGGGATTACTTTTATTTTTGTTACTCATGATCAAGAGGAAGCTCTTTCGATGAGTGACGAAATTTTTGTTTTAAACGATGGCATGATCCAACAAAGCGGTAGTCCTGTTGCGATCTACGATGAACCGGTTAATGATTTTGTTGCGCGTTTTATTGGCGATTCTAATATCTTATCAGGACGAATGATTAAAGATTATGAAGTTGAATTTGCTAATAATAAGTTTAAATGTGCGGATGGTGGGATTAAACCAAACGAAAAGGTTGAAGTGGTAATTCGGCCTGAAGATTTGGATATTGTTGCACCTGAAAAAGGCAATATTGTAGTTACTGCGCAAACACAATTATTTTTAGGTGATCACTTTGAGATCAAAGCTGTAGATGCTAATGAAAATGAGTGGCTAATTCATTCAACTAATGGAGTGAAATTGGGTGAACGCGTGGGCTTGTTCTTTGATCCCGAAGATATTCACGTTATGCGGCTTAATGAAAGTCAGGAAGACTTTGATGCGCGGATAGAGAAGTATGAGGGGGATGAAAATGAAAACTAAAAAAGCTTTCTTTTTAGTCCCATATTTGGCTTGGATTATTTTATTTGTCATTTTGCCAATTTTGCTTATTTTATGGTATTCGTTCACAGATAGTAGTCATAGCTTTACTTTAAGTAATTACGTTACATTTTTTAAGAACGGTACTTTTCTTAAAATGATGATTAATTCGTTTTGGTATGCCTTTTTAATTACTTTAATTACACTACTGATTTCGTATCCTGCGGCTTATTTTTTAACCAAGATGAAAAATCAACAGTTATGGCTTTTGTTAATTATTTTGCCAACTTGGATTAATTTATTATTGAAAGCATATGCTTTTATTGGGATTTTGGGTAATAACGGTCTAGTAAATAAGTTTTTGCACTTGTTTGGCATCGGCCCCGTAAATATTTTATTTACCGACTTCGCTTTTATTTTTGTTGCAACTTACATTGAAATTCCATTCATGATTTTGCCAATTTTTAATGCAATTAAAGAAATCTCGCCAGCGGTAATCCAAGCATCAGAAGATCTGGGAGCAAGCAAGTGGCAAACATTTCGCTATGTATTATGGCCATTGTCCCGTCCTGGAGTTGAAAGTGGTGTGCAAGCGATCTTTATTCCATCGTTATCACTATTTATGTTGACGCGTTTAATTGGTGGTAACAAAGTTATAACTTTAGGTACCGCAATCGAAGAGTATTTCATGACAACCATGAATTGGAACATGGGTGCCACGATTGGTGTGGTTTTGATCGTATTGATGATATTGGTAATGCTTCTTACCAATAAGAAGACTAAGAGAAAGAAGGTTAATCTATGAGAAACAAGCATTTAATAGCTAGAATCTATCTTTCTTTCACATTGGTTTTATTATATGTGCCTATTTTTTATTTGATTTATTTCTCTTTTTCAAGTGGAAAAAATATGAATAAGTTTGAGCATTTTACTTTTGCTCATTATCAAACTTTATTTCAAGATAATCGTTTACTAGCAATATTTTTAGAGACGATTTTATTGGCACTTCTCTCTAGTTTAATTGCGACGATTATTGGTACTTTTGGTGCGATTGCGATTAGTGCCATGAAAAAAGAAGCACATAAAAATACTACTTTAGCATTAAATAATGTATTGATGGTTTCACCTGACGTGATTATTGGTGCTAGTTTTTTGATTTTCTTTACTGCATTAGGAATAGGATTAAATTTCGGCTCCGTTTTACTTAGTCACATTGCTTTTTCTATTCCAATCGTAGTTTTGATGGTCTTGCCGCGACTTAACGAAATGGACTACTCTCTGATCGATGCCGCACGAGATTTAGGTGCTAATTCATGGCAAGTGTTTAGTCACGTATTGATTCCGACGATCATGCCGGGCATTTTTTCCGGTTTATTCATGGCATTAACATATTCACTAGATGATTTTGCCGTGACATTTTTTGTTACTGGAAATGGCTTTTCAACTTTGTCTGTAGAAATCTATTCAAGAGCACGTCAAGGGATTGATCTAGAAGTTAATGCCTTAAGTACAGTGATGTTTTTGTTCGTCTTACTTTTAGTAGGAATATATTACTTTATTACCACTAAAAAGAGTAGACGCAAGAATCATAGGGTAATAGGAGGATTGGTCAAATGAGAAAAATCATCATTGCCATTGGAGCAATTCTTCTAGCATGTTTAGGACTTGCGTTTTGGGCTCATCAATTAGAAAAGCCGGCTGCTGCAGGTAACGGACAAAACTTAATCATTTACAATTGGGGCGATTATTTAGATCCGCAATTAGTAAAAAAGTTTGAAAAGCAGACTGGTTATCATGTGGTATATGAAACCTTTGATTCTAATGAAGCAATGTATACCAAGATTAAGCAGGGAGGAACAGCTTACGATCTAACTATTCCTTCTGAATATATGGTTACCAAAATGCGCAAGGCTCATTTACTAGATCAACTGGATAAAAAAGAAATCCCTAATATGAAATATATCGGCAAGAGTTTTTTGCACAAATCTTTTGATCAAAACAATGATTACTCAGTCCCTTATTTCTGGGGAACGTTGGGAATTGTTTATAATGATAAATTTGTCAAAAAAGGTGCCATTAAAAATTGGAATGATCTTTGGTCTAAAAAATATCGCAATCAGATCTTATTAGTGGATTCTGCTAGGGATGCGATGGGAATATCTTTAGTTTCATTAGGCTATTCTATGAATACTACGAGCAGTTTAAGATTACGTCTAGCGCAAACAAAGCTAGATAGTTTAGGTACTAATATTAAAGCGATTATATCTGATGAGATGAAGATGTATATGATTCAAAATGAAGCCGCTATTGGGTTAACCTGGTCAGGGGAAGCACATGAAATGATGGAAAATAATCCACATCTACACTATATTGTGCCAGAACAAGGCTCCAACTTGTGGTTTGATAACTTTGTTATTCCTAAAACTGCCAAAAATAAAAAAGCGGCTCTTCAATTTATCAATTTTATGCTTAAACCTGAAAATGCGGCACAAAATGCGGAATATGTAGGATATGCAACGCCAAATATTAAGGCGCAGCATTTGTTGCCAAAGAGAGTAAGAGAAGATAAGCAATTTTATCCTGATGAAAAAACGCTGCGAAACTTGCAAGTCTTTAAAGATTTAGGTCCTAAGAAGACGCAAGAATATAATGACCTGTTTTTAGAATTTAAGATGTATGCCCGCTAAAAGTGGATATGTTTTTTACAGCTGGTCAGTTATAATCAAGATAGAAAGGAGTCGTAAATGCATTTTAATTTCTCTAACTTATTTACATGGAATAATTTTTCGATTGCTCTCGATATTTTAATCATTTGGTATTTAGTTTATCGCTTGATTATGCTAATTCGGGGTACCAAAGCAGTGCAATTAGCCAAAGGGATAGTTTTTATCTTTATTGTGAGAATTATCGCTGGTTTATTACAATTGCATGCCGTAACGTATATAGTCGATCAAATTGTATCCTGGGCAGTAATTGGAATTATTGTAATATTCCAACCAGAAATTAGACGTGGACTAGAAAGATTAGGTCGGACACCAATTTTTAGTGGGCGTGGTGAAAGTGCTCATGCTAAGTCTGTGAGGATGGTGCAAGAATTGGACAAGGCTATTCAGTATATGTCTAAAAGACGTATCGGTGCATTGATTACTATCCAGCAGGATACGGGTTTGGATGATTATATTGAAACTGGGATTAAGCTTGATGCTGACATTACCGGTGAATTATTAATCAATATTTTCATTCCTAATACGCCACTTCATGACGGTGCGGTTATTATTAATAATAACCGAATTGCAGTAGCAGCAGCTTATTTGCCCTTATCTGATAGCAGCATGATTCCGAAAAGATTGGGAACTAGACACCGTGCAGCCGTCGGAATTTCTGAAGTTACAGATGCTGTGACAATTGTAGTATCAGAAGAAACCGGTGGCGTTACAATTACTAAAAATGGACGCTTCTTACTAGATTTAACTAGAGAAGAGTATCTTAAATATCTTAATGCGCAACTGGTACCTAAAGAAGAAAAGAAAATTCCTTGGATTCGTCGAGTAATTAACAAAGTTTGGAAATGGGGTGCGGGCCGATGAAAGATTTTTGGGATAAACGTTGGTTTATCAGAGTGGTCTCGCTATTATTTGCTATTTTGTTAGTAGTTTATATTGATTCAACCCAAACGGGTTTTGTCACTCAAGGTGAACCAAAGAAAACTCGGCAAACAGCTAGTGAAACTCAGACAATTAGTGTACCCTTGCAAGTATCTGTAGATACTGATAAGTATTACGTAGTTGGCTATCCCGAAAAAGTTAAGATTACTTTAGAGGGATCAAATGCATTGGTGACTTCAACTGTTAATACTCAAAGTTTTAGAGCATATATTGATTTAACTCATAAAAAGACAGGAAAACAAACGGTTAAAGTTCAAGTTACTGGACTCAATAGTCAACTTTCGTATACGATTAACCCGGCTACCGTTAATGTAGACATTGAACGACGAAAATCTAGTACCATGCCAGTGCAAATAGAGTATAATAAAAATGCTGTTGCAGATGGATATGATATTGGAACGGCCAGCGTCGATCCACAAAAAGTTGAAGTCACAGGAGCAAAAGGCGAAGTTAATCAAATTGATCAAATTGTAGCTAAATTAGGTTTGCCTAATGGTATTAATCACTCCTATGAGAGACAAGTGATGTTGGTAGCTGAAGATAATAAGGGGCGTCAGCTAAATGTGGTAATTAATCCATCTACAGTAAGAGCAAGACTTCCTATTTCTTTATCACATAAAAAGGTCAAATTGAATTTGAAACCTAAAAACGAAGATAGTAATAAGGTATATTCGGTGACAGCTAAGAATGATGAAGTTACTCTCTATGGGCAAGAGTCAACATTAGCTAAAATAAAGAAATTGGATGTTGATGTTGATTTGAAGGAGATTCATTCTTCAACAGTGAAGAACTATCCTTTGGTATTGCCTAAGGGTGTTGCTCGAGCTGACCCTTCATATGTACAGATAGTGATTAAAGTGAAGAGCGTAAATAATTAAATTTAGGTAGCAAGAAAGGTTGTTTATTAAATGCTTAAATATTTCGGAACTGATGGTGTTCGTGGCGTAGCTAATCAAGGCTTAACTCCAGAAATGGCTTTTAAATTAGGTCGTGATGGTGGATATGTTCTGACTAAGAACAAAAAGGAAGGCGAACAAGCTAAAGTTTTAGTTTCTCGCGATACTCGTATTTCTGGTCAAATGCTTGAATATGCACTTATTTCAGGTCTTCTTTCAGTTGGTATTGAAGTTCTTGAAGTTGGTGTAATTACTACTCCAGGGCTTTCATACTTAGTTAGAGCACAAGGTGCAGATGCTGGTGTACAAATTTCAGCATCTCACAACCCTGTTGAAGACAATGGTATTAAGTTCTTTGGTAGCGATGGCTTGAAACTTTCAGACGAAATGGAAGAAGAAATTGAAAAGTTAATTGATGCTAAGGAAGATACTTTACCACGTCCTTCTGCAGAAGGCTTAGGTACTGTTACTGACTTCCATGAAGGTAGTGCTAAGTACTTACAATTTATCGAAAATACTATTCCAGAAGATTTAAGTGGTATTAAAGTAGTAATTGATGGTGCTAATGGTGCTTCAAGTGCTCTTATTTCTAGATTGTTTGCTGACTGTGGCGTAGACTTTACTACTATTTACACTCATCCAAATGGTTTAAACATCAATGATCACTGTGGTGCAACTCATACTGAGAACTTACAAAAAGAAGTTGTTAAGCAAGGTGCACAACTTGGCTTGGCATTTGATGGGGATGCCGATCGTTGTATTGCTGTTGACGAAAACGGTAATGAAGTTGACGGTGACCACATTATGTACGTTATCGGTTCATATTTAGCTGAACATGGACGTCTTAAGAAGGATACTATCGTTACAACTGTAATGAGTAACCTCGGATTTACTAAGGCTCTTGAAAAGGAAGGCTTAAAGAATATCCGTACTCAAGTTGGTGACCGTTACGTTTCTGAAGAAATGCGTGCTCATGGTTACAACCTTGGTGGTGAACAATCAGGTCACGTTATTATGAGCGACTACCACAACACTGGTGACGGTATGCTTACTGGTCTTCACTTGATGTTAGTTATGAAGAAGACTGGCAAGTCACTTAGTGAACTTTTAAAGGACTTCAAGGATTACCCACAATGCTTAGTAAATGTTCCAGTTAAGGATAAGAAGGGCTGGAAAGAACATCAACCAATTCTTGATGTAATTGCTGAAGTTGAAAAAGATATGAACGGCAATGGTCGTGTACTTGTTCGTCCTTCAGGTACACAAGATCTTCTTAGAGTAATGGCAGAAGGTCCTACTCAAGAAGAAACTGATGCATATGTTGACCGCATCGTTAAAGTAGTTGAAAAGGAAATGGGTAAGTAATAATTATTTATTCAAACTAAAAGTCGTGAGTTGGCTCACGGCTTTTTGTATAATTAAAAATAGCTTTGTTTTTTAGTCAAGGGAGGAATAAAAATGGCGATAAAATTAATTGCAGTTGATTTGGACGGCACTTTATTATCAAGTAGTAATACAATTTTACCGGAAACGCAAAGAATGCTCAGGGTCGCTTCTGAAAATGGAATAAAAGTAGTACTAGCAACAGGTCGACCACTTTCAGGCGTTTTATCATTTGCAAAGCAATTGGGATTATCAGGTGATGACCAATATGCAATTGTTTTTAATGGAGCGGTTATTCAAACTATTGCTGGTAAAGTATTGATGAGTCAGGAGCTTAATTATCAAGATTTTAACAACATGCTTCGCTTCCAACGTTTAAGTCATGTTAATGTGCACTTTGAGACTACTAAGTATTTCTTGACCTGTGATCACGATTTATCTGTCCAAATGCAAATTAACGCTGCCTTGACTAACAATATTATGAAAGTAAGAGAACGTAAGGATATTCCACAAGATTTTACCTTTAATAAAGTAGGGTTTACTTCGTGGGAAGGCAGTGATCAAGTTGAAAAACTTTGGAATAATTTGCCATCCTGGGCTTTTGACACATATGATATCGTACGTAGTTTTGATAGTATTATCGAGTTAAATGCGTTAGGTGCTTCTAAAGGGAATGCTTTGATGGATTTGGCAAGCAGACTTAAGATTGATCAAAAAGATGTGATGATCTTTGGTGACCAAGGAAACGATATTTCTATGTTCTCAAATCCTAACTTTATGAAAATAGCAATGGGAAATGCCATTGGTGCGATTAAAGATAAAGCTGACTATGTGACTGATGATAATGATCATAACGGTATTGCTAAGGCTTTGAAGAAGTTTGTTTTGTAAGGATAAGTAATGATTAAGTTAATTGCAGTTGATATGGATGGCACTCTTTTGCAGTCCAATAATCAAATTGGTGAAGAAACCAAAAAAGTATTAAAAAAAGCAGATCAATTTGGTATAAAAATTGTGCCAGCATCAGGTCGTCCACTTCCAGGTGTAGTTCCGTATATGGAAGATTTGGGAATAGTTGGTCAAGATGATTATGCTGTTTTATATAATGGGGGGTTAGTTCAATCTGTTTCTGGAAAAGCTTTAATTAGTCATCAATTTGATTATGCCGAATTTAAGAAAATGCTGAGCATTCAAGAACAAAATCTTGGGATTAATCTTCACTTTATGAGGAAGCATGATTATGTGACTTTAGATCGATTAATTTCTACGCAAATGGCTAAGATGTCGGCGGTTAGTGCTACTCCTTTTGTAGTTAAAGATTTCGCCGAAATACCTCGTGATTTCACGTTTATTAAAGCCGAATTTACTGGAGAAGAAGACAAGCTGGATCGATTAGGTCAGCAATTTACATCAGATTTTAAACAAAATTATAATGTGGCACGAAGCGATCCAAAAATCTGGGAAATTAATAAAAAGGATGCTTCAAAAGGTAATGCAGTGCATGAATTAGCTCAAAAATTAAATATTAAAGATAATGAAGTGATGATTTTCGGTGACCAAGGCAATGATATGTCAATGTTTGAAGTTGCTGATTTTAACAAAGTAGCTATGGGTAATGCCATCGATGCAATTAAAGATAAAGCCGATTTTGTTACCAAGTCTAATGACGAAGCTGGAATAGCATATGCAATTAATAAATTGATTTTTGAAAAAGCAGAAAAAAGGTAGATATATGATATGAAAAGTATAGTAAACATACTATTGCGCCTAATCATGGTTGCTTGTACGGCGATTTCCTTTTTCCTACTGTTAACAAGCAATGTAAGTTTAAAAATTAATGATACGCAGGCAATGGGCAAAGAAGTGATTAATCGAGTTGTTCAGGAGTCTGATAATTCTAACTTAAAAATCGGTGTGCAGTTGCTAGAAGATACAGGGCTAGAGCAAACTTTATTAGATCAATTGCCTAAGAAATATCAAATTGAAATGTCTTATGCTGACTTATATCGATTATGTGAAAAGTATAATGAAAAAGGAAAATTATCAACCACGGATTTAGGATTGACCAGTAAAACAAAATTAGAGGAAATAATTAATGAATATCTAGTAAAACAGATTAATAATAAACTGGATGAAAAATCAGAAGAGATTTCTCATGTTATCACCATTTATGAATATTCTATTTTCGGCGTAGGTTTATTATTTTTGTTAGCAGCTATCCTAATTATTTTTGGTCGTGCTTGGGCCTCAATACCGTTGACAATTGCAGCACTAGGATCATTTGCCGTTTTATGGATTTTCTCTAATGAAGCAATGACATCACTCCAAAGCAGAGTTTATAGTGGTATTTTGGTGACCCTGTCCTCTAATATATGGTTAGGGCTAATAATTGCAATAGGTACTGCTATTGTATGGCCATTTATCGTTAGTCTAATGAAAAGGATAAAATAAAAGATGAAAAAGATTTTGTTTATTTGCCATGGTAATATTTGTCGTTCACCTATGGCGGAAGCAATTATGCAACATTTAATTAAAGAAAATGGATTAGAAAATTCATATTTGGCAGAATCTAAAGCTACAACGCAAGATGCATTAGGTAGATCAATTGATACTAGAGCTCAAAGAGAATTAGAGAAGAATAGGATTCCATACGATCGTAGTCATCGAGCAAGTCAAATGACTGCTGCTGATTATGATAAATATGAATATTTGATTTGTATGGATGAAGAAAATTTTGCAGATATGAATCGCATTACAGGTGGGGATCCTCAACATAAGGAACATAAATTACTAGAGTTTGCAGGCTCGTACCAAGATGTGGATGATCCATGGTATACGAATGATTTTGATACTGCGTATAATGAAATTTATAAGGGATGCGACGCATTAGTTAAAAAATTAGCAAATGAAAAGGATGAGTAAAAGCTCATCCTTTTTTCGTACTTATGATTAAACGCACGATATTTTCGGTAGTACGCTCAATATTTTTGGGTCCGTCTTTTAGTGCTTGACGTATATCTTCAGCTTTATCAAGAATGCCGAAGATAGCGGTAAAACCTTCATCATATAGTTGTTCGATCCCTTCACCCAAATAACCTGCTAGTGAAATAGCGGGAATATTATCTTTTTTAGCGATTTGAGCAACACCATAAGGGGTCTTACCAAATTTAGTTTGAAAATCAGTTCCACCTTCACCGGTGAAAACAAAATCTGCACCTTTAATTTTGTCAGCTAAATGAGTTTCGTGAGCGATAAGCTCTACACCATGATGAATTGTGGCATTTGTAAAGGCGAGAAGACCAGCACCAAGGCCGCCCGCAGCTCCGCTTCCCGGAATTGCGGCAACGTCTTTTTTGCAGGTTTGTTGAATGAGTGCGGCATAGTGTGATAAGTTTTGATCTAATTTTTTCACTGCCTGAGCATCTGCACCTTTTTGTGGACCGAAGACGGCAGAAGCACCATTTTGTCCGGTAAGCGGATTAGTAACATCACTAGCTATTAAAACTTGAACGTCTTTTAGTCGAGGATTAATGGCAGAAAGATCTATTTTAGCTATTTGGTTTAAATCACCACCACCAAGTTTTTTAGTTATTTCATGATTATTTTGATCAAAAAATTTTACACCAATTGCTTGTGCCATGCCGGCGCCGCCATCATTAGTACTACTGCCGCCTAAACCAATGATAATTTTATTTACGTTATGCTTTAATGCATCATTAATTAATTCACCAGTACCGTAGGTAGTAGTCTTCATAATAGTTTCAGGAGTTCTATTATTTTTGTCAACGTACGTTAGGCCACTAGCTTGTGCCATTTCGATGATTGCAGTTTTTTGATCACCTAAAATGCCATAATAGGCATTAACTTTTTTGCCTAATGGATCAGTCACATTAAGAAAATGTTTTTGACCATTAGTTGCATCAATTAAAGAAACGGTTGTACCTTCACCGCCGTCAGCCATTGGTACAGAAACTACTTCTGCATCGGGAATGGCTTTTTTTATTCCTTTTTTCATTGCCTGACATACTTCTGAAGCTGTCATGCTTTCTTTGAAAGAGTCAGGCGCTAAGACAAATTTCATTTGAATACCTCGCTTTTCATATATTTTAAAATAATTTGCCCTTTTTCACAAAGTTCTATTGACACCGCTTACAATTTTGGCTATTATAATAACTGTAAGTGAGCGGATTACTGATACGATCAGGTCTTAGCTACTACGAATAGTTATAGTATACTTAGAGTATATTATTTTCGTAGTAGCTTTTTTGTTTATATCAGGGTGGTGAGGAGTATCCGTGAAATTTCTTAAAACATTTAATAATAGTGCTGCTTTAGCCATGAATGATCAAGGTCAAGAAGAGATTGTTTTAGGCAAGGGCGTGGGATTTGGCCTCAAGAAGGGCGATCCGATAGATGAAAGTAAAATTGAGCGTCGTTTTGTTACTAAAGACGAAGTTGACCAAGTTAAGAGGTTTAACCCCAAGACAATGGAAGTCACTGATAAAATAATTCAGTTGGTTGAGCCGCTGCTTCAGGTTAAGTTTAATGACTTTCAATACCTTGCTTTAGCAGATCACATTGACTTTGCAGCTACCAGGGTTAAGGATCATATCGATATTGATCCAGCCAATAATAATTGGGAAGTTAAAAATTTATACCCCAAAGAATATGTGGTAGCTAAAAAGGTGGTAAAGCTAATTAATCAAAACATGCAAATTGAATTACCTGAAAGTGAATCTATTTTTATGACATATCACTTAGTCAATGCTAAAAGTGATGTGGCACAAGTACAGGAAACTGTTCAGATTACTAATTTGATTAATGGAATTATTGATATTATTCAACTGCAATATTCGATGCAGCTCGATACAAGTTCTTTTAATTACAGTCGCTTTATTTCACATTTGCGTATTCTATTGGTTAGATTTTTAAGAAATAAGCATAAGGATGAGGCACCGCTTGATCCAGCGATGCTTGGTTTCATGAAGATCAAATACAGCAGAGCTTATGAAACCGCAGAACGAATCGCAACTTACTTACAAGCCAAGATGAATTGGACATTAGATACAGATGACAAATTTTACTTGGTTTTACATATTTGGCGAGTAACTAGTCGCCAAGAAAACTAAATATCTAAGTTACTTAGGTATGTTACTAAGAGAATTAGGCATTAACCCAGGTTACTGAAAGACGTTGAGCATGATTTATGTTCTTTAGTTTTTGAGTAGCTTGGGTTTTTATTTTGAGGGGGGAAAGACTAATGGCTAAGAATTATGACAATTTGGCCAAAAGCATCATTCAAGATGTTGGTGGTAAAGACAATGTCAATAGTGTTGTTCACTGTGCAACACGTTTACGTTTTAAATTAAAGGATGAAAAAAAGGCAAACGATGATGCCTTAAAAGATACTGACGGTGTTGTTACTGTCGTAAAGGCCGGTGGACAATATCAAGTTGTTATCGGTAATGAGGTTGCTGATGTCTACGATGCTGTATTAAAGGAAGGAGGCTTCCCAGGCGGTGGTCAAGTTCCTGATGACGATGTTGCAGATGATAATTCAAGTTTCATTGATAAAGCTGTTGCCTTAATTTCAGGAATCTTTACTGATATCCTAGCACCACTTAGTGCCGGCGGTATTATCAAAGGTTTAGTTGTTTTAGCAGCTGCAATGGGCTGGCTTTCAAAAACTTCTGGTGCATATCAAATTTTATACGCCGTTGGTGATAGTATCTTCTACTTCTTACCAATATTCTTGGGTGTAACTACTGCTAGAAGATTCCACATGAATCAATTTATTGGTTTAGCCATTGGTGCTGTATTAACTTACCCAACGATGGTTGGTTTAGCTTCAAGTAAAACAGTATTAGGTACTTTGTTCCAAGGTACGCCATTTGCTTCTGAAATTCATACAACTTTCTTTGGCATTCCAGTGGTTACTATGAACTATACTTCAACTGTTTTGCCAGTTATCTTTGCTGTTTGGTTTGGTTCCGTTATCGAACACTGGGCAAAGAAATGGATTCCAACGGTTGTGCAAATGTTCCTTGTACCTGCGCTTACTATTATTATTACTTTACCAGTTGCATTTATTGTTATCGGTCCTGTAATGACTTGGGTTGGTGATGCCATTGGTGCAGTCATGGCCGGTATCTATAACTTTAGTCCAATTGTTGCCGGTGTGGTTGTTGGTGCATTGTGGCAAGTACTTGTTATCTTCGGTGTTCACTGGGGCTTGGTTGCTGTATCAACAACTAATATTGCAGCTTTAGGCTATGATCCAATTTTGGCTCTTACTTGTATGGTTTGTTACGCACAGATTGGTGTTGTATTGGCAATTATTAAACAAACTAAGGACAAGAAGTTAAAAGATACAGCAATAGGTGCCTTCTTCTCAGGACTCTTCGGTGTTACTGAACCAGCAATTTATGGTGTAACTTTACCAAGAAAAACTCCATTTGTTTTAAGTTGTATTGGTGGTGCCGTTTCTGGTGCAATTATGGGTATCTTCCATTCAGTACTTTACATGATGCCTTCAATGGGATTCTTTGCAATTCCTGCCTACATTAATCCAAAAGGTGGTTCAATGATCCCAGTTATTGGTGTTATTGTATCCGCAGTCGTAGCATTTATCGTTGGTTTTATTTTGCAATTAATCTTCGGTAAGAAATCAGTTGATGCTGAATACAACAAGAAACAAGCTCAAAAGGTTGCTGAAGCAGCTAACGAAGCAACAGAAGTTGCTAATAATCCAATTGTTGCTGCAAGTGAAAATGAAGAAAAATTAAATCCATCTACAAAATTAGTTTCACCATTAAACGGTGACGTAAAACCTTTATCAGAAATTAAAGACGAAGTATTCTCAAGTGGTGCCATGGGTCAAGGTGTAGCTATTGAACCAAACGAAGGTGTTCTTCACGCCCCAGCTGATGGTAAGATTGCTCTTGTTTTCCCAACTGGTCACGCTGTTGGAATTAACACTACTGACGGTGCAGAAGTTTTGATGCATATCGGTATGGATACAGTTAACTTACAAGGAAAAGGCTTTAAGACTCTTGTACAAAAAGGCCAAGAAGTTAAGGCTGGCGATCCATTAGTTGAATTTAATATTAAAGATATCAAGGCGGCTGGTTATGAAGTAACTACTCCAGTTGTAGTAACCAATTCAAAGAAATATGAAAGTGTTAACCAAGTTGCTAACGGTGCAGTTAAAGTTGGTCAAGAAATCTTATCTTTGCAAGGTGAAGATGAAGGAGCTAAAGTATCTGGTCAAGTTCAAATTAATTAGGCTATAATGAACTGTAACTGCTTACAATAATAGAAAGAGAGATAAAGATGTCATTTCCAAAGAATTTTTTATGGGGTGGTGCTACCGCTGCTAACCAAATTGAAGGTGCATATGATGTTGATGGTAAGGGTTTATCAGTAACTGATATAACAACTGCCGGTAGTCTTGATGCACCAAGAATGTTGACTTATAAGTTGAATGGTAAGTTAGAAAAAACACCAGCTATGCCAGGTGCGGGGTTGCCTGAAGGAGCTGTTGGTGCGATTGATCCTGATAGTTATTACCCTAACCATGTAGCGATTGATTTTTACCACCACTATAAGGAAGACATTAAGATGTTTGCTGACATGGGTTTTAAAGTTTTCCGTCTTTCAATTGCTTGGACTAGAATTTTCCCAAAGGGCGATGAAGAAAAGCCAAATCAAGCTGGACTTGATTTTTATCGTAATGTCTTTGAAGAATGTAAAAAGTATGGCATTGAACCATTAGTTACTATTTCTCACTATGAAGATCCACTTTACCTCAGTGAAAAGTACCATGACTGGGACGATCGTAAGATGATCGACATGTACGTTAAATATGCCAAGACTTTGTTTAATGAATACAAGGGATTGGTTAAGTACTGGTTAACTTTCAACGAAATTAATACTACTTTATTAATGCTTAACTCATTCGGAAATAAAGTAGATGATGATAAGGTTTACCAACACGCATATCAAAAGTTGCACTATCAATTTGTAGCAAGTGCTCGTGCAGTTAAGCTGGCTCACGAAATTGATCCAAACTATGTAATAGGTAACATGATTTGTGGTATCGTTGATTATCCACTTACTCCAGATCCAAAGGATATTTTGCTTAACCGTCATATGTGGGAACAAGATATCTTCTATTGTGGGGATGCACAATGTAAGGGTAAGTATCCAACGTTCGCTAAGCGTCTTTGGAAGGAACATAACGTACATCTTGATATTACTGAACAAGACAAGAAAGATATGCTTGAAGGTACTGTCGATATGTACACCTTCTCTTACTACATGAGTAATGTGGTGACTACGCACAAGATTGAAGATAAAGTTGGTGGTAACTTCGCAGCCGGTGCTAAGAACCCATACCTTAAGTATTCTGAATGGGGCTGGGCAACTGATCCAGATGGTTTGCAATATTACCTCGAAGTAATGTACGATCGTTACGAATTGCCATTGATGGTTGTAGAAAATGGTCTTGGCGCTGTTGATAAGATTAGCGATGACAGCAAGATTCATGATGATTACAGAATCGACTACTTGAGAATGCATATTGAAGCCATGAATCGTGCGATCGAAGATGGCGTTGATGTTCGTGCTTACACTACTTGGGGCTGTATCGATGAAGTCTCAGCTGGTACTGGTCAAATGTCTAAGCGTTACGGCTTTATCTATGTTGATCGTGATGATAACGGTGAAGGAACTTTAAAGAGAATGCCTAAGGATTCCTTTGATTGGTATAAGAAGGTTATTGCTTCAAACGGTGAAGATTTAGGCTAATTGCATAAAATATGGGTATAAGAAAGAGAGATGATTTGCTCATCTCTCTTTTTGTATATATAGACAGAGTACTTATTTTTAATAAATGTCAATATTCCATACAAAACTAAAGAGTGTATAATAAACTCTATCGATTTTGTATAGGAGTTGACATTTTGAATAGGAATGAGAAAAAACACAAAAAAGTTTGGCTAACGATAGGGATAGTAGTAGCCGTACTTGTAGCACTAATTGGAGCAGGTGAAGCATACTTTTTTAACGTTGCTTTTACGCCTGGTGAAAAAAGTGTATTAAATAAATATTCGCACAATACGAAAAAAGATCCATTGGCTGCCAAAAAGAAATGGTATGCCAAGGTAAAGAAGCAACACTGGTATATGAAGTCGGCTACAAGTGATTATCGCTTAGATGCAAATTATATTCCAGCTAAGAACTCGCATAAGACTATAGTGATTCTTCATGGTTTTGGCAACAATAAAGATACCATGGGGCCATATGCAGGCATGTTTCATGAATTAGGCTATAACGTTTTGCTTCCTGATGCTCGTGCACATGGTCAAAGCCAAGGTAAGTATATTGGTTATGGCTGGCCTGAAAAGTATGACGTTCGTAAATGGGTAGAAAAAGATATAGCTAAAGAAGGCAAGAATCAAAAAATAGTAATCTTTGGCGTCAGCATGGGTGGTGCTACTACTATGATGACTAGTGGTATTAAGATGCCTAAGCAGGTTAAGGCTTATATTGAAGATTGTGGTTATACCAGTGTTAAAGATGAATTCTTGCATGAAGCACAAGATCTATACCATATGCCAAAACCTGTAGCTACAGCAGCCGTTGACTTATTGAGCGTTGTTAGCAAGGCAAATCTAGGCTTTTATTTAGGGGATGCATCATCTGTTAAATCAGTGAAAAAGAATAATAAGCCGATGTTCTTTATTCATGGTGGCAACGATCCATTTGTACCAACCAAGATGGTTTATGCAAACTATGCTGCGACCAAAGGACCCAAGCAGCTGTGGGTAGCCAAAAAGGCAACGCATGCTCGTTCATTTGAAACTTACCCTAAAGAATATGAAAAACGTGTAGATCAATTTTTAAGTAAATATTTGTAAAAAAAGAAGCTAGATCAAATTCTAGCTTCTTTTTGTTGTATTATTTTGTCGCATTAGCAGGTTTTCTGCGTCCAACAATCCAAGTAATGATTAATGCAGCGATAGCTTCAACTATAATCATTGTGATTCTTGCTGGAATCTTGGTACTACCAAGCCATACGTCAAGAATAATAGAACCGATAATGATAATTCCCATCCAAATCCATTGAGATTTGTCAAAGGCAATACCGTATTCTTCTTCACGTCGTCTAATGCCTGGTAAGACTGCACCTAAGCCGATCAAAACGACTACGGCAACAATGTTGATAATTAATTCGTACCACCAAAGCCCTGTACCTTGTTTAACATCTTGTGGTGCAAAACCAAGGATGGTTGCTACGGCAGTAACAACTAACAAGGCAAGACCAACAAGCCAAGCAAGTTTATCGTTTTTAATGTAGACATATTTTGATGGGTACTTCTTTGAGTTCTTTCTTACTCTCATGAATGAGTAGAAGATCCAGCAGGTAACACCTGGTGAAACGATTGAGTTCAAGTTAAGCAACCAGTTGAAGATATCGTTCATGTCAGGTAAGAAGATACCTAAGATCATGATGAATGATGAAAGGGCAACAGTTAAGATGTAACCGTTAATTGGTAAGCCGTTTTTGTCCTTCTTACGTAAGAACTTAGGCATGTACTTATCACCAGTATCGGAGATAAGCATTCTAGTCATGGCATCAAGCAATACGGCAACCAAGGCACAGTTGAACAATAATGATGTCCAAGCCCAGAGGTAAAGCAAGAATTTACCCATACCGAATTGTTTACCAACCATGTCGAATACGTAGTAAGCACCGTTCATCTTCAAGTCGTTTGGAATGTGGTATGCGTCAAAGTAGATACCAAGTGCAAATGAACCAAGGATAGTTAAGAAAGCAGTCATGATAGCTAAAGTAATCATTGCCTTAGGGAAGTCTGACTTAGGTTTCTTCATCTTAGTTACATATGGTGCAACCAGTTCACACCCGTTCATGGCATAGATTAACATTCCGACGGTTGACCAGTAGTGCAAGTCGAATTTAGGAATGATTGTGTGCCAAGTAAATGGTTGGGTAGCCATGTGACCGCCTGATTTTGCCAAACCAACAAAGGCAAGGAAAACAAACAAGACAGTCATAATGACCATCAAACCACCACCAATACTGGAAAGGAATTCCATTGAGTTGGCAAAGTGGTGTTCAACGACAATGAAAACAATGAACACAACGAAAGTCAAAGCAGCAAACATGGTAGTAGGAATTTTATCTTGGAATCCCTTTGAACCGGTCAATGCCCAACCTAGGTCGACAATGATTTCGTTAGCGGAGTCTACAGCATAAGGAATTGAGGCTGCCCAGTATGTCCAAGCAGTGAAGTAACCTAAAAATTCTCCGTCAGTACCGCGGACCCATGATGAAAGTCCACCACCTTCTTCACTAAACGTAGAACCTAATTGTCCTACCATTAATGAGTAAGGTGTTACATAAAGCAAACACATGATAATCCAAGAGGTGATAACTGGCATCCCTTGGTTTTGGAAGTTGTACATGATATCGTCCAAGCCGATAACAGTACAAAGTGCCATCAAGGTCAAAACAGGCCAAGTGATGGCTTTCATTTTTTTAGTTGAAGTTAAATCGTCCAAGTAATTCTCATCCTTTTCTACTTAATAAAATAGTTTACAAAAGTTAAGTAGAATTCCTGGCGATTTATTTTTACATTTCTCGTTCATAAATATCCTTTTCATACAATCCCTATTTATTCTACCCGTTGATACTTAACATGACTAGTAGTAAAACGGTTACTATTTTGTACAAAGCACTTTACTTATTTTGTGTAAGTATGTATAATACTAATTAAAAGTAAGTAGCACTACAAAAAAAGAGTGATTTGAATGACAGCACAACTTGTAGCAATTGAAATTATTATTTTGGGATTGAACTTTTTAACCAGAGAAAAAAAGTCTGTCCCTGAGAGAGTTAGAAAGCATAGGTAATTTATATATGGCAAAAACATCACAAATTATTCGTAATAAAAAAGTAGCAAAGTTTTCAACTAGAGAATATACGCGTTGTGAACGCTGTGGACGTCCGCATTCTGTTTACCGGAAGTTTGGACTTTGCAGAGAATGCATGCGTGATTTAGCACATCAAGGTCAACTTCCAGGCGTAAAGAAAGCTAGTTGGTAAAAATAATTATAAAATACATGAAAAAGTTAAACGTAGTCCGCTTTTTTTGTTAAAGTAAAAAGAAGTTATTCAAATCAAACTAAGGGAAAGAGTTATGGAGAAATTTCATTTTACGAAACGAGAAAAGCTTTTTTTGTTGTTAGCTTTATTGGTATTGGTATTTTTATTTATTTCTAGTTCAATGACATATCATGAACAGGAATTGCATGATGGCACAGTTAGTAAATATTTTGGCTGGCTTGAAAATATTGTAGCTGGCTGGAATTTTACATATGGTGGGCGCCTTCATAATGCACAACTAGATGGTAGAGCAGGACTTGCTCAATTTGTTCTGCGTAAGATGGCCCATTTTGGCTCATACTTTTTATTAGGTGGCTTTGGCTATTTAGGCTTGCGCCGCATTTTTAAAATTAAATGGCTAGCTCCAATTTTGACCTGGTTTGCGGCTATTGCTTTTGCGGCTTTTGATGAATATCATCAGTTTTTGACTGGAGATAGAACACCGAGCGTACATGACGTAATATTGGATGCATCTGGTGCCTTAACGGCGATTATTTTAGTAATGTTAATTCTATTTTTGAAAAATAAGTATTCGACGAAGAAAAAATAGTTTTAAATATTTGACACCATTGAATTTTGAGGTGCTGTGAGTTAAGATAATATCGTTAATTAATATTAGAAAAAAGAAAGAAGGATCCTTATGTCAGGACATTCAAAATGGCACAATATTCAAGGCCGCAAGAATGCGCAAGACGCAAAGAGAGGTAAAATTTTCCAAAAGTTATCTCGTGAAATTTATATGGCTGCAAAGAGTGGTGGTCCTGATCCTGATGGGAATCCTACCTTACGTATGGTAATTGATAAGGCACGTTCAAACAACATGCCTAAGGACAACATCAAGCGAGCAATCAAAAAAGCTGAAGGTGGTTCAGAAGAACACTACGATGAAATCACTTATGAAGGCTACGCTCCAGGTGGTGTTGCTGTTTTTGTAGAAGCTTTGACTGATAACAAGAACCGTACTGCTTCAGATGTTCGTGTTGCCTTCACTCGTAATGGTGGTTCACTTGGCGCTACTGGTTCTGTTGCCTACATGTTTGATCGTAAAGGCTACATCGTAATTGACCGTTCAACTACTGATGCTGATGAAGATCAAGTATTGCTTGATGTAATGGATGCTGGTGGTGACGATCTTCAAACCAGTGATGATGCATTTGAAATCTACACTGATCCAAAGCAATTTGCAGATGTTCGTGACGCACTTATTAAAGATGGTTACAAGCTTGCAGATGCTGAATTGACTATGATTCCACAAAACACCACTCCAGTTCCAGCAGACAAGAAGGAACAATTTGAACACTTAGTTGATGCTCTTGAAGATAGTGACGATGTTCAAAATGTTTACACTGCAGCAGCTGATGAAGACTAATTATTAAATAGATAAATGACTCAACCAATTTGGTTGGGTTATTTTTTTGCTCTTTTTTCTAAAAAAATAAAATTTTTTAAATTTCTCAGAAAAAAATCGCCTTTTTTTGCGTATTAAATAGTGTGAGGCAAAAAAGGGGGATTTTTATGAAAACAAAGGAATTTATCAATGAATTACTCACTTCCGCAATTTCAAGTAAGGCGAGTGATATTTTCTTTTTTCCGAAAAAGGAAACGATGGTTGTACAGTTTCGAACTAACCAAGGTGTAATTACCCAAACCGACCTTTCCTTAAATGAGGGACAAGAAACTATTAGCTTCTTTAAATATAGCGCTCAGATGGACATTGCAGAACATCGTAGACCTCAAGTAGGAGCAATGGCTTACGAGGTTGATCAAAAAGAATATTATTTGCGTCTTTCTAGTTTGGGTGACTTTTCAGATCAAGAATCACTGGTCATTAGAATAATTTATGAGATTAAGCAAAGTAAATATTTCTTTCCTCAGCAAATAGAATCGTTAGAAAGGTCAGCTTTGCATCGAGGATTGATCGTGACTAGTGGACCCACTGGGTCAGGCAAAACAACTACGATGTATGAAGTCGCAAAAAAATTAAGTCCCAATAAAGTAGTAATGACTATTGAAGATCCAGTTGAAGTTCATGAACCTACTTTTTTGCAGTCACAGGTCAATAATGAAGCCGGAATTGACTATCAAAGTTTATTAAAAGCAGCTTTGAGACACCGTCCAGATATTTTGATTATTGGAGAAATTCGTGATCAAGGTACGGCAAGATTAGCAGTTGATGCAGCTTTGAGTGGACACTTAGTTTTTGCGACGGTTCACGCTAAAAGTACTTTGCAGACTATCTCACGTTTGGAGAGTTTAGGCGTCAAAAATGATGAATTAGCTAATTGCTTGACTGCTGTGTCTTACCAAAGGCTGTTGCCTAGTGCAGTAGGGATGCAGTGTCTAATGGATATTGCTAAAGGCGAACTTTTAAATCAGGAATTGCAGCTAAGCGTGCGCAGTGACTTCGTTAATTGGCAAGAGAATATGCAGTTGTTGCGGAAAGGAGGGAAAATCGATGATGAAATATATGAGCAATTCAAAGAAGGATAGGCTAAATAGCGAAGAACAACTCGTTTTTTTAGATTATTTAAAACATAGTTTAGAAAATGGTTTTTCATTGATTAATTCGATAGAGCTGATGCCTGTTTTGTGGCCAAAGAAAAAGAAACTAATGCAAAAACTGGTTAAGCGAATGAAAGATGGGAATAGTTTTAGTGCTGAATTAATTCAATTAGGTTTCTCAAAAACAACGGTGACGCAGGTTAATTTGGCATTGCAGCAAGGAAACTTAATTGAATGTTTGAATCAATTATCTATTCTTAGTCGACTCAAGCAAGAACAAGTTAAAAAATTGCGAGCAGAGTTATCCTATCCATTTGTCCTAGCAATTATGATGGTGATTTTACTTGCTTTTATGCAGTCATTTATTTCTACTCAATTTAGCGATGGTAATGAGCATTCTGGTGATTTGGTCATGCTAGGATTGATTGGAGTTGTGCTTGCTGGAATATATTTTTTAGCAAGAATAATTGTTTTACTCAACAAACAGGATTACGACTCAATGCAAAGATTAACTAAATATCCCATTATTGGACCAGTGATTTTGCTATATGTGAATTATTTGCTCGTGTATGACATCGGGATGCTTTTAGCCAGTGGTTTTTCATTGCAAAAAATGTGTGAATACGCATCAAAGCAGGAAAAAGGATCCTTGCAGCAAGCCTTGGGACAAAAAATAGGGCATCAATTAGCTGAAGGAACAAATTTGGAAGAGATCGTAGAACAAGAAGTCTTTTTACCGAATAGCTTGTTAGTTTTGCTTAAAACAGGTTCGGAAAGAAAAAACTTAAGTCAAAGCTGCTTAATGTTAGGGCGTAGCTTATTTATTGATTTAACTCAAAAAATAGAAAAATTAGTTGTTAACGTACAGCCATTTTGTTTTATCTTGATTGGCTTTTGCGTGATTGGCATGTATTTGAAATTATTAATGCCAATGTATTCAATGATGCAAGGACTTTAAGGAGAAAAATATGAAAAAGAAAATGAAGAAATATTTGTTAAATATTTTAGCTAAAAGCCGTAGACAAGAAGGCTTTACTCTAATTGAAATGGTGGTTGTGATTGCTATTATCGTCATTTTGATGGTGTTGATTGTGCCAAATATGTTGAATCAAAAGGAAAAGGCAGAAACGAGAACTTCAGATGCCTTTAAGACTACTTTGCAAACACAGGTGGAAATGTATAAAGATGATGGACACGATACACCTAGCAAATTTGAAGATTTACAGGGTGAATTTTTAACTAAAGATCAAGTAAAAAAGGCAAATAAGAGTTTTAAATTAGAAAATGGCAAAGTTACTGAAATTAATAAGAAATAAATATAGGGCTTTTACTTTGACTGAAACGATGATTACTTTAGCTATTTGTTGCGGGATGCTGTTAATTGGCAGTTTACAACTGCAAAAATATCAACACCGTTTAATTTTTGATAATACAGTAAGAGAAGTAAATGCTGCTCTTGATCAAGCATCTCGAATTAGCACGATAAAGGGACATGCCGTTACCGTCATTTTTTCCGAGGATCAACATTATATAAAATTAATCAGTGGTGGTCATGAAAAGCAAGTAAATATTGATAAAAATATTGATATTAAAGGTTTGAACAAATTTGTTTTTACTAAAACTGGACGCTCTGTTCCTGGGACAATAACGTTTAGCGGTTATGGGATGAAAAAAGCTGTGAAATATCAAATGCTATGGGGACGAATGGCAAAATGAAAAAAGTAAAGGGATTTTTTATATTCGAAAGCGCCATTGCCATTATCATTTCACTATTTGCTGTAAGTTGCCTTTACTTAACTGTTGCTGAAAGTCAAAAAAATGGTCGTGAAATGGAATTAAAAACTGATCGTGTCTATGCCTATCATGTGTTAAAGGCCAACAATCTGGATCAGATAACGGTACATGATCACGTTTATGAAAGGATAGGGCAGCATTATCTTAATGATAAAAATACTAACCAAAAATACAAGATTGCAGACTAAAGGATTCATGTTAGCAGAAGTCATCTTTTCTCTTTTTATTACTATCCTGGTCCTTTCCATTTTGCAAAATCTGCTGTTAAGTATTAAAAGAGCCAACATGCATGAAAATCAGCATGTAAATGATATTGCTTATGCATATGTGCAGTTGAATAATTTTATGCATACTGAGGATACGAAAACTGTTTATCCAATCGTGAAAGATTCCAAAAGCAATAGGATAGTTTTTATGCGAGTTAATAAAAATGATGAAAAAGAACAGTATGCGATTGAATATTATTTAAAAAATTATGTTTTAAAGGTATCAAAAGCAGGAGCTGGGCAGGGTGGATATATGCCGCTTATTTTTAATATAAAATCGGCTCAGTTTGTCACTAAAAAAGATCAAATTATCATTCATGTAGTAGAAGAAAATAAAGGAAAATCAGATTTAGTTTTCAAGCTTGATGAAGAACCTAAACCAGAAAGAGAGAAAAAGATTGTTAAAAATAAAAGGAAGCGCATTGCTTAGCAGCATTTTAGTTTTAATTACGACTTTGCTTTTTATCAAAATGTATCAAGAAGTCTATTGCGCAAGCATGGAGAATAATTTGATGATTATCAAATATTTGTCTGGTAAATAACTTTCCTTGCACCTCTTCTTTCCTTTCTTTAAAATAATGAAGGTAATGGAGGGACGTTATGGGAAAATTTGAGAAACTTTTTAATCAATTTTTAGATTGCGTACAAACTTTGCAAAAAGCCCTGAATGTTTCATTTACAGAAGCCTTAGTTGAAACATTTGATAATTTAGAGCAAGGTAAAATCAAAGTCGAAAATGGTGCACCAGATGAACAAACTGTTGCAGAATTAAGTAAAAAATATCAGTCACTTGATTATGATGAGATTAGTCAAAAAGATAAGGCGCAAGTTTTTACTTTTTTAACTTTAAAAGCAATTAATGATGATGGCTTTGATGTTAATAAGATGCCAACACCACCAGCAATTTCAACTGTAATTGCAATGTTAATGCATAAATTGGTGAAGAATGAAAAGGTTGAAATAGTTGATCCTACAATTGGTACTGGAATTCTGCTGTTTTCAATCATTTCACAATTAAAGGCCTTAAACCATTCTAAAGATAACTATCAATTAGTCGGAATTGATAATGATGAAGAAATGCTTAACTTAGCAGATGTGGCAGCACACTTGAATGACTTTGACATTGAACTTTATTGTCAAGATGCATTAATGCCATGGATGTGTTCTAATCCGGATGTAGTAGTAAGCGATTTGCCGATTGGCTATTATCCAGTTGATGAAAATGCTAAAAAATTTGAAAATCGAGCAGAAAAAGGTCATTCATTTGCACACTTACTATTAATTGAACAAATAATTAAGAACTTAAAACCTGCGGGTTATGCATTTTTAGTTGTTCCTAAATCAATTTTATCAGGCAAGATTGGTGCTGATTTTATGCCATGGTTAACGAAAAAGGTATATTTGAAAGCCATTGTCGAATTGCCTGATGATATGTTTAAAAATAAATTTAATCAAAAGTCGATCCTTGTTTTCCAAAATCATGGAGAAGATGCCAAGGCTAGTGAAGTTTTGTTAACTAAACTAGATTCTTTGAAGAAAGAAGAGGCTTTGATTCGTTTTAATGTCAAATTGAACGAGTGGTATACTAAAATCAATCATTAATTCGGGATTACTTAACTTTTATTGAAAGAGGAGGAAATTATTTTTATGAAAAAGGTTTTGGCAATTAACTCTGGTAGTTCATCTTTTAAATATAAATTATTCTCATTGCCAGATGAAAAAGTTATTGCAAGTGGTATGGCTGATCGTGTTGGATTAGACAATGCTTCCTTTGAAATTAAATTGGCTGATGGCAGTAAGCATGTAGAAAAAACAGAAATTGCCGATCAAGAAGCTGCAGTTAACTTATTAATTAAATTCTTGAAGCAATTCAATGTAGTAGATGATTTACATGAAATCGTTGGTGTGGGTCACCGTGTAGTTAATGGTGGTGAATACTTTACTGATTCTACTATTATCACTAAGGAAAACTTGCCTAAGATTTATGAATTAGAAGATTACGCTCCACTTCATAACCCAGCTGAAGGCCGTGGAATTGAAGCATTTATGAACGTATTGCCAGAGGTGCCACAAGTAGCTGTATTTGATACTACTTACCACCGCGCTCTAGATCCAGTTCATTACTTATATTCTCTTCCTTATAAATATTATGAAAAATATGGCGTCCGCAAGTATGGTGCCCACGGTACATCAATCCGTTATACTGCACCTCATGCTGCTAAGATGCTTGGTAAAGATCTAAAAGACTTGAAGTTGATTATTTGTCACCTAGGTTCAGGTGCTTCAGTTACTGCTGTAAAAGACGGTAAATCATTTGATACTTCAATGGGCTTTAGTCCAATTGCTGGTATTACGATGGCAACTCGTTGTGGTGATATTGATCCATCACTTATTCAACATTTGATGCATGTTGAAGGTAAGTCAATGGATGAAATGATTCATATCTTGAATCACAAATCTGGTTTACTTGGTTTGTCAGGTATTTCTCCAGATATGCGTGATGTTCGTGAAAGCGACACAGATCGTGCTAAGTTAGCTAGAAAAATCTTCATTAATAGAATTGTGCGTTACGTTGGTTCATATATTGCTGAAATGGGCGGCGTTGATGCTATTATCTTTACTGCTGGTATTGGTGAACATGATATGGGCGTACGTAAAGAAGTAATGGATGCTTTCAAATACATGGGCGTTGAACCAGATTACGAAGCAAATGAAGAAAACGGCGAACATTTCATTACTAAGCCAGATTCTAAGGTAAAGGCAATGGTTATTCCAACTAACGAAGAATTAATCATTGAACGTGATGTAGTTCGTTTAACTGATATTAATTAAGCTTTTTATTCGCAGGATTCATTTGTCTATGCTACAATAGTAGAGTCTCAAGGGGATGTTTTGGGATTCGACAGGCGTAGATTCGCATTGACTGCGATTCGTAGGTTACGTCTACGTAAAAACGTTACAGTTAAATATAACTGCAAATAACAAAAATTCTTACGCATTAGCTGCTTAATTTAGCGCATGCGTTGCTCTTTGTCGGTTTACTCGTGGCTGACACTGAGTATCAACTTTAACGAGTTACGTTTAACTACCTCACCTGAATAGTTGAAAAGAGTCTTAACAGGTTAGCTAGCTCATCCTAGCCCTGTTATATGGCGTTTTGGGCTAGTGAAGTTCAAGTAATATAACTATGATCGTAGAGGTCAGTGACGGAATGCGTTTGGACAGGGGTTCAATTCCCCTCATCTCCATACAATAGTAAAAGTCTTGCTAGGATATGATTCCTAGCAAGGCTTTTATTTTTATTTATTAATAATAATTAGTTATAGCTTTGCCCTAAAAATAAGTATTAAACATTATAAAAGCTGCTATTTATAATGGAACCTAAAGAAAACTGTTTTTACAGATAATAGGTGAGCGAATGATTAAATACAAAAATAAATACTTTGAAGGGGAAAGGATACTTTATGGCATTAATGATGCATTACCTTTGGTCATGGTGAATCTCCTTTAAAGGAGGTAAATAATGTCAGATTAAAAGATTCAATTTTTACATGGAAGTATCCATTATGGTATGACGATCATGTAGAAGTAGAAAATACTACCTTTGAAATAATGTCTAGGAGTGGAATTTGGTATACTAAAAACATTTCTATTAAGAATAGTGCTTTACAAGCGCCTAAACTATTTAGAAGAGCAAGTCATATTAGATTGGACAATGTTCATTTTGCCAATGCAGAAGAAACGATGTGGACTTGTAATGATATTAGAATTACTAATTCACAAATTAATGGCGACTATTTTGGCAAGGATAGCAAGAATATATATCTAGATCACGTGAGTGTAGTTGGTAATTATGTTTTTGATGGTGCTGAAAATATTGAGGTTCACAATTCAACTTTTGTCTCTAAAGATGCTTTTTGGAATTGTAAAAATGTGACTATCTATGATTCAACAATTGATGGTGAGTATCTAGCTTGGAATACTGAGAATATTAAATTCATTAATTGTAAAATCGAAAGTGATCAAGGATTAAATCATATTGATCATCTTGAAATTAAAAATAGTTCACTTATTCATACTGATTTAGCTTTTGAATATGTTTCAGATATGGATGTAGAAGTGACTAGTAAAATTGATAGTGTTAAAAATCTCGTGTCAGGTAAAATTGTAGCGCCAGAAATTGGAATTTTAATTATGGATTCAAATAAGATTGATCCTGAAAAAACGAAAATCAATTGTCCAAAGATAATTTTAAAGGTAAAGCATTCAGATAATAATCAAAAACCAAAGGATTAGTGATAATAATGGAATATGATTTTAAAAATGCACCTGATCGTAGTCATACGGATTCAGTAAAGTGGGATGTTAAGCCAGGTGAATTACCGATGTGGATTGCCGACATGGATTTTAAAACAGCACCGGAAATCATTAAGGCAATGAAAGAAAAAGTTTCATTAGGTGCCTTTGGTTATGAGTGGCCACAAGCTGATTATTTTAATGCGGTAGCGGATTGGTATGAAATAGAACATGGATATCGTCCGCAAACCAATTGGATGATCTTTACCACGGGAGTTGTGCCCGCGATTTCATCGATTGTGCGGCGTGTTTCGCATATTGGCGATAATGTTCTAGTTCAAGAACCTGTTTACAATATTTTTTACAACTCTATTTTGAATAATGGGCGCCATGTTTTATCAAGTAATTTAGTGTTTGATGGTGAACATTACAGCATTGATTGGACAGATTTAGAAGAAAAATTAGCTGATCCACTCACTACGTTAATGATTTTCTGTAATCCTCACAATCCTATTGGTAAGGTTTGGACTAAAGCAGAAGTTCAAAAAATTGCACAATTATGTCAAAAACACCATGTGGTTTTGCTTTCGGATGAGATTCATGGTGACTTAGTCAGAAAAGGACAGGGCTATACACCAGCATTTTCAATTGAAGCTAAAAGCAATGTAATTTCTTTGGTTTCACCAAGCAAGACTTTTAATGTGGCTGCACTTCATGCTGCTTATGAAGAGGGGCATGATTGGCTGAAGAAGTTAAAGCAACAGTTAAATGAGAATTTTGATTATGTCAGTCAGTTCATTCAAGAAAATGTTCCTGAGGTAAAAGTTGTCTCTGGGGATGCCACTTATTTGATGTGGATTAATGTACAGAAAGTGACTGATAATTCTGCAGATTTTGCTGCTTTTTTGAGAAAAGAGACAGGTCTAATTGTTTCAGCAGGTATTGTTTATCGCGGTAACGGACAAGATTTCATTCGGATAAATTTAGCCTGCCCATTAGCAATGGTAAAAGACGGAATGAAGCGATTGGTAGAAGGAATCCGTAAGTATAGCAAATAGGTTTACATGTAAACAAAAAGGTAGATATATAACTAAGAAAAGGGTTTCATTTTTATAGCCTCAAAGTATATACTTTATGTGAGGTGATTTAAATGGAACCATTATTTTTAACCCCGTATTTTAGACCAAAGATTTGGGGCGGACGCAAATTAGATGATATTTTTCACTATGATATTCCAGAAGGAGAAGTCGGTGAGGCTTGGATTATTTCTGGCTATAAGGATGATGCTTCAGTAGTAACTGAAGGTCCACTTAAGGGCATGTCTTTAAGAGATGTTTATTTAAAACATCCAGAATTATTTGGTAATCCTAAGGCTAAAGAATTTCCACTTTTGGTTAAGTTCTTGGATGCCAATGATAATTTATCAGTGCAAGTACACCCAGATGATGATTATGCTAGAAAAGTAGAAAATGATTCCGGCAAGACTGAAAGCTGGTACGTCATGCAAGCAGACCCAGGTGCCTACATTATTTATGGTCATTATGCTAAGACTCGTGAAGAATTAGCTGATATGATCCATAAGGGTGAATGGGACAAGTTGCTCAGAAAAGTTCCAGTTAAGGCTGGCGACTTTTTCTACGTTCCAGCAGGTACAATCCATGCTTTGACTAAGGGTTGCTTGGTAATTGAAACTCAACAATCAAGTGATGTTACTTACCGTCTTTACGATTATGATCGAGTAGACAAGAAGACCGGTAAAAAGCGTGAACTTCATACGCAAAAATCAATTGATGTAACTACTGTACCTCATGTTGATCCTAAGCTTGATATTAAGACCAGCAAGGATCAAGATGCAGAAATTAAGACTTTGGTAGAACCACCAATTTCACCACACTTCTACTTATGGCAAATTGACCTTGATGGTACTTGGAAAACAGGGTTAAAGGATCATCCATATCTTTTAGTTTCAGTCATTAAAGGCGAAGGAAAACTTGAAGCTGATGGCAAAACATATGATTTGAAATTAGGAACTAATTTAATTATTCCAAATGAGATGAAGAAATTCACTTTCACTGGTAAAATGAGAATAGTTATGTCTGCACCTGGTGAGGAATAACCGTTTATTTTATCAGATTTAGGAGTGAGAAATTGTGATCTATGTCGCTTGTGGTTCAATAATGGCAGTGATTGGAATTATTTGGTTGATTTCACCAGCCAAGAAGCCTAATCGGATTTATGGCTATTTATCTTATCTAGCGCAAGTTAACAAGGATAGTTTTAAGTTTGCTCAAAGAAGGGCAAGTTTATATTGTATTTTATTCGGCTTGATTCAAGTCGTAATAGGGTTAATTATTCACTATTTGAATTGGGATCGCTATTTTCTCATTTGGCTATTAACTTTTTATTTATTTATCTTATTGCCAATTGTCTTTACTGAAAAAAGTCTCAAATCTTTTTTAAGTAAAAGACATGAATTGCCACATGACTATGTCGATCCCGATCAAGTAAAACGTCAAAGAACAAAAGGATTTAGGGATCGATAATGAGTTTGAGAATCTTAATGGTTGAAGATGACAGTTCTGTCGCTGAAATGATGGGAATGTTTTTCAAAAAAGAAGGTTGGCAGCAAGATATCGCTGTCGACGGTGTTGAAGCCGTCGATATGTTTAAAGAAAATGCAGATAAGTATGATTTGATTACATTAGATCTGAATTTGCCAAAAAAAGATGGGATTCAGGTTGCTAAGGAAGTAAGGGCTATTTCTCCTACTGTTCCAATTATCATGCTTACTGCTAGGGGCAGTGAATCAGATCAAGTTCTGGGATTAGGAATTGGTGCTGATGAATATGTGACTAAGCCATTTAGTCCAATTGCCCTGATTGCACGAATTAAGGCCCTTCATCGTCGTGTGATGATGGAAGAAGATGTTCAAACGCAAGAAAATACTAATCAGGAATATGAAATTCAAACACCTCATCTAAAAATTTCTAAGGATAGACGAGAAGTTTTGTTTGATGATCAACCGGTAGTTGATTTAACACCTAAGGAATTTGATTTACTGTATACGATGGCTCAAAAGCCTAAGCAAGTATTTTCACGTGATCAGCTATTAGAGTTAGTATGGGGATATGAGTATTATGGTGAAGAACGAACCGTTGATGCTCATATTAAAAAATTGCGGCAAAAATTAGAAAAAGTTGGCGCCAAAGTTATTCAAACAGTCTGGGGTGTCGGCTATAAGTTTGACGATTCGCAGGTCAAATAATGAAATTAATTTATCAGAACATGCTGGGCTTTCTTTTGATTATCGTAACCACGATTTCCATTATTGGTTATTCAGAAATCGGATATGCCCGTAATCAGGCTTACATGCAAAATTATCAACGAATGGAAAGTTATGCTAATTCGTTGGGAGAATTAGCTGAAACGGATGGCAAAAACGGCACAGCTTTACTAAATGATAATTTCTTGAATCAATTAGAATTTGTATTGCGTGGAGATGACGTTCATTTACGTATTTTTGATGATAAAAATACGCAAATTTATCCTCGGGTCAATGCCAAAGTTCAATTGTCTGATAAGATTTTTTCTACTTTGCAAAATGGACAAGAGATTCGCATCCAGAATAACCATACTGAAAATTCCCCAATTGGTTCAACTAAGGACGCATATACTGGTGTCTTAGTCCCCTGGATGAATGGAAAAAATTTGGTTGGTATAGCGTGGATTAGTTCTAGGGTAAAACATGTTGAGCGACCAATATATATGGCTAAGCGCAATTTATTGCGGGCTTTGTTAATCACTGTAGCAGTTGGACTTATTCTTAGCTTTATCATTTCATATTATTCAACTAAACGAATCAAACGGTTGTCTCGGGCAACGCAAAAAGTTGCCTCAGGAAACTTCAATGTACAGATCGCTCATAAAGACAGTGATGAAATTGATCAGCTGGCTGAAAACTTTAATAAAATGGTTAAGGCACTTAAGCAATCAAATGAAGAAGTTAGGGCACAAGAAAAGCGGCGTGATCAATTTATGGCTGATGCAGCTCATGAAATGCGAACACCTTTGACAACTATTAATGGAATTCTGGAGGGCTTGCAGTATGACGCCATTCCGGAAGAATCTAAGCCTAAGTCTATTGATTTAATGCAACGTGAGACTAAACGTTTAATTAGGTTAGTTAATGAAAATTTGGATTATGAAAAAATCCGTAATAATCAGATCATGTTGATTAAAACAGATTTTGATGCAATGCCAATTCTGCATGACTTAAAGTCGCAGTTAAAACAAAATGCTCAAAAGGCTAAAGACGAAATTAGTGTTGCTGGTCCAGAAAAATTGTCAATTTATGCAGATCGTGATCGATTTACGCAGGTGATGGTCAACTTGGTTCAAAATGCCATTCAATTTACGCATGATGGTCACATTCAAATTTCTGGTAAAAGATTGGAACATGCTAGTGAAATATCTGTCAAGGATGATGGTATCGGCATGAGTAAAGACCAAACTAAGTTTATCTTTGAACGCTTTTTCAAGGCTGATCCATCAAGAGCGAGGATGGGCACAGGCGAATCTGGGTTAGGATTGGCCATTGTTTCCTCATTGATTAAACAGCACGGTGGTAAAGTAAAAGTGGCTTCTGCACCTGGCAAAGGATCAACATTTACGGTTATCTTTTATGATAAAGGCTATGAACAATTTATAAGCAAAGATGAATAGAAAAAGGCATTCAGCTGCAATTTTATACAGCTGAATGCCTTTTAATTTTCTTTAGTTTTTATCACTTTTTTCTGTGCTACTTTTATTTTGCTCGGTTAATTGATTCTTAAGTACTTCTTCTGGCACTTTAGTAATATCTTTTTCACGATTGTGCAATTCAGAAGCATCAGTCTTATAGAGCTTGGTTGTAGAACGGTTATGATTTTCACTGTAAAGTGAAGTAGAACTATCTGCTAGGTCTTGTCTGATTGAGATCATCTTTTGATAATTAGTAGAGTAATTAAACTGAGTTGGATCAACCGGTACAAAACCTGTTGGAGTGTAAAACCGTAGTAAATTATGATTATTAAGCAAATCAGAATAATGAAGAGAATCTTTAGCTTTTTTAGCTAAAGAGGTAATTTCTTTCTTTTCCTGCGGGCTAAAATTAATAATTTGTCTACCGTTAATTCGATTGTAAACTGTTCCTTTTATTCCCTTGCCTCCAACGATAATATATTTGGAGCTGACAATAGTACCATTTCTAAAGACGATCCAATCTTGTCTATGAGGAGAAAGCATGTCGCTACCAAATTGAACATAGCCCTTATTACTGATTCCAAGTAGGTGAAGCAAGGTTGGAAGAACGTCGATTTCGCCAGCAATTTCGTGACTGATTTTTCCTTTTAAATTATCAGCGTGAATCATGAATGGAACTTTTTGCATTTGCACATTGTTATATGTGTTCCAAGTATCAGCACTTTCATTAATAATTGGAGCTAAGGTTTCATTTTCGGAATTACTTAATCCATAGTGATCACCATAGATTACTATCATACTATTTTTATAGAGGCCAGAAGCTTTTAGATAGTTGAAAAATTCATGAACTGCTTCGTCTAAGTAATGAGCAGTTTCAAAATAGTTGTTAATAGTTTGATCGCTCGTTTTAGTGGTCTTAAAGTTAGGATCGCGATCATCCTTATCTAGATCAAATGGAATATGGTTAGTAACAGTAATGAATTTTGCATAAAATGGCTGTTGCATTTGTTCTAGGTACTTGATGCTCTCGGCAAACAACAGCTTATCTTTTAAACCGTAACCAATATTGTCTTTATTTTGTGTACTGAAATAATTCTTATCAAAGAAATAGTTATAGCCCATATTTTTATAGACATCATTTCTATTCCAGAAAGTACCGACATTCCCATGGAATACAGCAGAAGTATACCCATCTTGACGCAGAATTTGGGGAGCTGCCTGGAACGTATTCTCAGAACCAAGTGAAGTGAATAATGATCCATCTGAAATCCCATATGTACTGGTTTCTAACATGTTTTCAGCATCACTAGTTCTACCTAAACCAACTTGATGATAAAAGTTATCAAAACTCAAAGTATGTTTATTTCGATAAAGTGAATTTAAAAACGGTGTCACTTCTTTGCCATTAACCTTAAGGTTAATTAAAAACTGTTGAAAACTTTCCAAGTGAATGACAATTACGTTTTTATTTTTCTCTACGCCAAAATATGCGGATGAGGGAGCAGAATGAATCTTATTGGTAAAATTCAAAATCTCATTTAGATCTGAAGCATTAGCATTTTGGGTTACCTGAACGTTTTGTGCGCTCTTGAAACCATCATAAGCAGTAAAAGTATCAATTCCCAAATATTTCACTACATAAGAACGGTCAAAGGTATTTCTTAAAAGGCGTGGACGGGAAGTCTCAGCCAGAAAGATGTTCAAAGTAGTAATCAATGCTCCAACTGAAGTAATAGCGATGGGAGTTGACAGCCCGTATGATTTTTGATCGATTCGTATTTTATGAATAACCAAAAGGATGATGATAATGATAAGGTCAATCCAAATTAAGATGTCGGTAGGGTGGAGTAAAGCAACAGTACTTTTACCCAAGCCTTGGGAGACCTTGCCAGCATTAGTCATTGTTTTAATGGTTAAAAAATCAGTAAATTGCCGGTAGTAGATAATGTTTGCAAATAGCAAAGCAGTATTTGCAAAATCCATGATTAACATGGCGATATAGGAAATAATAGGTTTAGGGATGTAAAAGCCAATACTAATCAAAATTACAGCAGTCCCAATCGGGCTGAGCCACATGATAACGTGCTGGTAAGGATCCGATAAACCTAAATTAAAGTCGAAATAAGCGGCAAAAATGTATTTTATCCAAAACCAAAATACCAAAAGAACCAAAAATCCAGTTCTTGTTTGAATAAAACTGCTAATTTTCTTTTTCATATTTTTCTCCTTTAACATCTTTTAATTTTAAAGGTTCCTTCTGCTTAAAACAATGATTTATCAAGAGTTATGCATTTTTTAATAATTACCTTTTGAAAAAATGGTTATAATCTAGAAGGAATAATTTAGAAAGAGGCAAAGCATGCTGTTTTTCGGCCCACTTTATAATTTTTTAGCAGAACGTTATGCGACTAGTATTAATCATTTTGCATTAGTTAAATTAACTTTTTTAGCATTAGATAAAACCTTCTTTTACTTTCTTATTTTTGCGGTTTTACGGTTGATCTGGCTTCTTTTTGTTAGAAGAAGACGATCAATTAAATCGGAAATTAGTGTTTGGATTTTTGCATTTTATCTAATTTTGATTTTAATGTTGACAACGTTCAGAGATACTTATTTTCCATGGCAACTTGTGTTTAATTTTAATAGGCCGTTGAGTGATGTTAATTTAGTTTTTATGAAGGAAACGTGGAAATTAGTTTATGCGCCAAGCAGGTTAGATTTCTTTTACAATTCACTGGGCAATATTATGTGTTTTGTGCCGTTTGGAATATTATTTCCAATTGTTTTTTCAAAGAAGCAATCATTTTTTAAAACTATTTTGATGGGGATGCTGTTTTCAATTGCCATTGAAACATTGCAATTTTTATTATCAACTGGTGTTAGTGACATTGATGATGTCTTCTTTAATACGTGTGGTGCGATCTTAGGCTATTTGATTTATCTCTTTTTCAAAAAATTATGTATGCGCTTGTAAAATGATACTGGTATTCGATAAATAAGATTGTTAAAATAAGGATGTGAAATTTTTATAATAGTTAGGAAGCAGATTTATGAGTTTAATTAATTTTGATAGTAGTAAGTTAACTCCATTTGTTCATGAAAATGAATTAGGCGAAATGCAAGCTATGGTAAATGCTGCTAACACTGAACTCCGTGATGGTACTGGTGCTGGCAATGATTTCCGTGGTTGGCTTGACTTGCCAGTAGATTACGACAAAGACGAATTTGCTCGTATCAAGAAGGCTGCCAAGAAGATCCAAAATGATTCAGAAGTTTTGGTCTGCATCGGTATTGGTGGTTCATATCTTGGTGCTCAAGCTGCAATTGAATTTTTGAACAGCAACTTCTACGGCAAGGAAAAGACAGACATGCCAACTGTTGTTTTCTGTGGTAACTCACTTTCAGGTTCATACCTTTACGACTTGATTGAATGGGTAGGCGACAAGGACTTTAGTATTAACGTAATTTCTAAGTCAGGTACTACTACTGAACCATCAGTAGCATTCAGAATCTTCAAGGATAAGTTGATCAAGAAGTACGGTAAGGAAGAAGCTGCTAAGCGTATTTACGCAACTACTGACCGTCAAAAGGGTGCTTTGAAGACTGAAGCTGACGCAGAAGGTTACGAAGAATTCGTAGTTCCAGATGATATTGGTGGTCGTTACAGTGTTCTTACTGCTGTTGGTTTACTTCCAATTGCTGCTGCAGGTGCTGACATCGATGCTTTGATGAAGGGTGCTGCAGATGCTCGTGCAGATTACAATGATACTGATGTTCACAAGAACTCACCATACCAATACGCTGCTCTTCGTAACATCCTTTACCGCAAGGGTTACACTACTGAAATTGTTGAAAACTATGAACCAAATCTTAGAATGTTCGGTGAATGGTGCAAGCAATTGATGGGTGAATCAGAAGGTAAGGACAACAAGGGTATTTGGCCATCAAGTGCTAACTTCACTACTGACTTACACTCACTTGGTCAATACATTCAAGAAGGTCTTCGTAACTTATTTGAAACTGTTATCCGTGTTGAAAAACCACGTCACGATGTTAAGATTCCTGGCGATGAAAAGAACTTGGATCAACTTAACTTCTTGGAAGGCAAGAGCTTGAACTACGTAAACGATCGTGCTTACGAAGGTGTTGTTTTAGCCCACACTGACGGTGGCGTACCAGTTATGACTGTTAACATTCCAGATCAAACTGAACACACTCTTGGTTACATGATCTACTTCTTCGAATTAGCAATTGCTATTTCAGGTTACTTGAATGGTATTAACCCATTCAACCAACCAGGTGTTGAAGAATACAAGCGTAACATGTTTGGTCTTCTTAACAAGCCAGGTTACGAAAACTTACACGACGACTTAACTAAGCGTCTTAAATAATTAATTTTACTCAGCATATTTGATAGTATGCGGTTGAATATAGTTAGCATTAGCTAATTAAAGAAAGAGTAGAAACTTTTTTGAGGTTTCTACTCTTTTTGTTTGGAAGATTAAATTAGGGATCTGTATGAAAGAAAAAACTAAAAATATTTTAGCTGTTTTATCGGCAGCGTTTATGTCATTCGTGGGAATTTTGACAGAAACTAGTTTAAATGTAACTTTCCCTACGATGATGAAACAATTTAATGTAGCTCTAGATACTGTTCAATGGACTACTACAGGCTACCTTTTAACCATTGCAATTATTATGATCTGTTCATCGTATTTAAATGAACGCTTTACTGCTAAACAACTATTTGTAGTAGCTTGTGGTGGTTTTATGGTCGGCAGCGTAATTAGTGCGTTTGCGCCTAATTTTTCAATTTTGCTTTTAGGACGTTTAATCTCTGCATTAGGTGCAGGAATTAGTACACCGTTAATGTTTAATTTGGTTACCGAGATTATTCCACGCGACAAGTGGGGCGTTTATATGGGAATTGCTGGGTTAGTAGTCGCTATGGCTCCAACTTTAGGTCCTGCTTTTGGTGGAATTACTAATTTTTATCTATCTTGGCGCTGGATTTTTATTTTTGCGACTATCATTGCTTTGATTGTTTTCATCGCAGGTGTTCTAGTGATTGGCAAATATCATGAACAAGTTAAAAGCGATTTTGATTGGCTAACGTTTATAATTTTAGCCAGCGCTTTTATTACGTTAACTGTGGGCGTTAATCAAATTAGTAAGGGAATCACCAATCCTCTATTTTGGCAGCTTGTATGATAAAAAGGGCGCTAAATTGCCACTTTACTTAGGTGGCAGTTTTATGATGCTTGGGTGCTTATTATTCATGATTTTTGGCTTGAATTTAAGTGTATTGATGATTGTCATTTTTACGGCATCATGATGTTAGGGCATAGAATGTCCTTTAGCAATACTTTAGCAGAATCGCTTAAGGTAGAAAAAGGGGAATTGCGTGCGGATGCTACGGCTGTTTGTCAAACTAGTCAACAATTAGCTGGCTCCGTTGGAACAACTATCTTGGCTGCGATTATATCTATCTGGCAAAAAAGCCTAATATAACTTATTCATTAGGAACGGCCAGCATTTATTTTTACAGTGATCATTAGTTTAATTATTATCTTTAGTGATTGGAAAATGTTTAAAGCAGAAAATAATAATTAAGTAAGACAATTACTTTAAAATAAGTTATAATAGTATACGGATGATGAAATTTAGTGAGAGATAAAAAGGACGGCTGACACACAGTCGTCCTTTTTTCTTATATCTTGTTATTTTCTTTTAAAAAGCTACGGATAATTTTTTCTCGCATTGCAAGAAAAACCGTATTATGACCTGTAGGATGAATTCGATTGGTTAATAAAATTAAGCCTGATCGTTTAACGCGATCCAAAATCATTAATGTACCGGTAAAACCGGTGTGTAAAATGATTGGATAATGATTTTTAGGATCAAAGCGTAGATCCCAGCCCCAAGAGCGAGGCTTTACACCAGCTGGATTTTTATTATCAAAAAGCAGGCTAACAGTTTTTTGACTGTAAGGTAATATCTCTTTTTTTAGTCCGAGATAACCTTGACTGAAGGTGATTAAATCTTGCATGGTTGAGAAAAGTCCGGCGGAGCCGCAATCTGCACCTAATTGTCGTGCCTTAGGATCATGTGGGATGCCCTGTAAGACCTGTCCATCAACGATTGCAGTTGGTACACAAGCATCTTTTTTAGGTGAAAATGTGGTGTGAGTCAGCGGCATTTGGCTGAATACTTCTTGCGTGGCAACGTCTTGTACAGGTTGATTGAAAATCTTTTTGATAACCAAGCCTAATAAAATGAAGTTGGTATCTGCATAGCGCATTTTATGTTCAAACTCGTCAGTTACGGGTAAATTGATAATTGCTTTTAGTAATTCATCATGATCCAGTTCATCACGATGCGGAATCCAACCGCGAATACCACTGGTGTGAGTTAAAAGATGATAAAGACGAATGCGCGAATCTTTAAATTCTGGAACAAACTCTTTTAAAGGCTCGGTAAAATTAAGCTTGCCTTGATCATAAAGCTTTAAAAGTACATTTTCAGTAGCTAAGACTTTAGTTAGACTAGCCAAGTCATATTCAGCAAATGGACTAAGTTGAGTCACGGTGGGGTAGATACTAGCAAATCCTGTCGTTGAGGTAAAGATTTGTTTATCTTTAATGAAAGTGTAGTTTACGCCCGGTACAACTCTTTCAAAGACCATTGATTCAATTAAATGTTGTGTTTTATTATAGTCGATCATTTTTCACCATCCACTCAACTATTATAGACAAAATGACTTGACAAGCATAGAAGAAAAAAGCATAATTATTAATGTTGACTCGCCCGTTGGTCAAATGGTTAAGACGCTACCCTCTCAAGGTGGAGTTATGAGTTCAATTCTCGTACGGGTGATTAATTGAGATATAGCCAAATTGGTAAGGCACAGGATTCTGGTTCCTGGATGTTTGGGTTCGAGCCCCAATATCTCAATAATAAAGAAAAGGTTTAAGCTATTTCAGCTTAGACCTTTTTATTTTTCTCTAAAATAAAAAGATTCACTTTGCGTGAATCTTTATCGTTACATACCAGCTTTAATAATTTTCTTTTCGGCCATTTTCTTTCTAAGGGCAAGCATAGCAGTATAAGTAGAAAGAATATAAACCTTCTTAGTTGGTAATTTTTTAATTTCTTCGATTAAACTATCATAATCTGGATTGGTGCTCATTGTACCTGGATCAAAGCCAGCAATTTCTAATCTGAAGCCCATGTCATGCCAACGTTGTCCACCAACCAGAACTTTCTTAATCTTGTCTTTATTTAATCCTTCAAAATCAGCATCCCAAATCCATGATGTATCAATACCATCTGCGTGGTTAGCGTTAAGCAGTGCAACTAAAGAATAATCATCCTTTTCGGTGTTGAGCATGTGTAACACTTCATCAAGTCCAACAGGATTTTTGACCAAGATTAAATCAATATCTTTATTACCGTAATGAATTAATTCTTGACGGCCAAAAATACGCTTGTTTTCTGCAAATGCTTGAGCAACTTCAGCTTCAGTTAAGCCAAAATGACGTGCTACTGAGTAAGCAGCCAAAGCATTATAAATGTTGTAAGTACCACCGATGTTAATAGAGTAATCCTTGTTGCCCATTTGGAATTTCAAACTATTAGGCGTTTGTTCAAGAATGTTATTGACTGTAAAAGTCAAGTCAGGACGGTCGTAGCCACAATTAGGGCAGAAGAAGTCACCTAAGTTTGCGTAAATTCTGCTATGGTAATGCAAAATATGATCACATTTAGGGCAGAGCACACCATCAGTATTAACAGGGGCCTTAAGATCGTTTTCTGGTTTATCATCAGGTAATTTGAAACCGTAGAAAATTTTCTTATTAGGGAGCTCAACTGATGAAAAGATGCTTGCATCGCCGTTAGCAATAATGGTCGCATCAGGTGCTAATTTGATACCATCAACGATTTTGTCGTAGGTCGTATAAATCTCACCGTATCGATCCATCTGATCACGGAAAATATTTGTTAAAACAAATACGCTAGGATGAAGCAACTTAGTTACCATTTTTACGTTAGCTTCATCAACTTCTAGCACCGCAATCTTTCGCTTAACATGTTTATGTTTGTGAGCCAAAAAAGCCGTTACAATTCCTTGCTGCATGTTTGAACCTGATGGGTTAGTTAAAACATCACCGTATTTTTTCTTTAAGGCTTCAACTATTAATGCAGTAGTCATGGTTTTCCCATTAGTACCAGTAACGATTACGGTTTCGTAGCCTTTGGCTAGAGAATTAAGAACGTTTGGATCAATTTTCATAGCAAACTTGCCAGGAAAACTAGTACCACCTTTTAAAACGTTATGTAAAAACCAGTAACTAGACTTTCCCGCAACTTTGGCGATTCCTGATTTAAAACTCATGTTATAATCCCTCACTTTAAAACTATGTTTTAGTTTAGCATAGAGCAGGAATGAAAACGAGGTTTTACTGTTCATTTAGCTACACAAATTTATTTTTTCCTCTATACTATGTTAGGCGAATACTTTTTAAGTAAAAGGGAGGGCCCGGAATGTCGCAATTATTTTTTCGTTATGGTGCAATGAGTAGTGGTAAAACAATAGAAATTTTAAAGGTGGCTCACAATTATGAGGCACAAGGACGAAAAATTGCTTTAATGACGAGCGGACTTGATAATCGTAGTGGTGTTGGTACGGTTGCTTCTAGGATTGGCTTACATCGAAAGGCAATTCCAATTACTGAAGATATGAATTTATTTACATACATCGAAAAGATGAATAGCCATGATCTAGCTGATGGAAAAGGAAAATTGGCTTGTGTTTTAATTGATGAAGCACAGTTTTTGAAAAGACATCATGTTTTGGAATGTGCCAAAATTGTAGATGAATTTAATATTCCAGTAATGGCGTTTGGCTTAAAAAATGATTTTCAGAATCATTTATTTGAAGGCAGTGAAAATTTATTGATTTTTGCTGATAAAATAGAAGAGATGAAAACTATTTGTCATTATTGTGGTCATAAAGCAATAATGAATTTAAGAGTTAATAATGGCAAACCTGTATATGAAGGTGAGCAGGTACAAATTGGTGGCGATGAGAGTTACTATCCAGTTTGTCGCTATCATTATTTTCACCCAGGTATTCAGAGATAGAGAGGACTTTTAATTTATGGATAAAGTAATGGCTCAATTAGAGGGCTTAGTAGCTCATTATGAAGAACTTCAAGAAATGATGGCAGACCCTGAAGTTATTAATGATACTAAGCGTTACATGGAAATTTCTAAAGAAGAAGCCGATTTGCGTGAAGTTGTACAAAAGTACAAGAAATACAAAAAGGATAAGCAAGAAATTGCTGACAATAAAGAAATTATTGCCAGTGAAACAGATGCTGATTTGATCGAAATGGCTAAAGAAGAAAACGCTGAAATTGAAAAAGAAATTCCAGAACTCGAAGATCAAATTAAAATTTTAATGCTGCCAAAGGATCCTAATGATGACAAAGACATCATCATGGAAATTCGTGGTGCCGCTGGTGGTGATGAAGCTTCACTTTTTGCTGGCGATTTGCTCAGAATGTATGAAAAATACGCTGAACGTCAAAACTGGAAAGTTTCAATGATTGATTCAGAACCAACAGAAGTTGGTGGTTATAAGCGTGTTGCCATTATGATCACTGGGGATAAGGTTTATTCAAAATTGAAATATGAAAATGGTGCTCACCGTGTTCAACGTATCCCAGTAACTGAATCCCAAGGTCGTGTTCATACCTCAACTGCTACTGTTGCCGTTATGCCAGAATATGAGCAAGTTGATATTGATATTGATCCTAAAGATATTCGTGTCGATGTTTACCGTTCAAGTGGTGCCGGTGGTCAGCACATCAACAAGACTTCTAGTGCCGTACGTATGACTCACTTACCAACGGGTATCGTAGTTGCTATGCAGGATCAACGTAGTCAGCAACAAAACCGTGAAAAAGCTATGCAAATTTTGAAATCACGTGTTTACGATTATTACGAAAGTCAAAATCAAGCTCAATATGATGCCAAGCGTAAGAGCGCTGTTGGTACAGGGGATCGTTCAGAAAGAATTAGAACCTACAACTATCCTCAAAACCGTGTAACTGATCACCGTATTGGTTTAACTATTAACAAGCTTGATCGAGTAATGAACGGTGAACTTGACGAAATTATTGATGCATTGATTCTTTATAACCAAACTAAGCAATTAGAGGAGTTGGCTGATCAAAATGCCTAAAACTTTAAAGAAAATTAGAATTAAGGCAGGCGAAACTGCTGAAAATGCTCGTCCTGAAGATATTGACTATGTTTTAGCTGAGCGTCTTAATTTGACTCCAAGTGAATTTGAGTTAAAACAGGATATGGTCTTATCTGATGCCCAGTTAAAACAAGCTAATAAAGACATTAAAAAGCTAGCTAAGGGTGTTTCTCCGCAGTATATTTTGGGTTACGCCTGGTTTTTGGGATATAAGATTATGGTGCAGCGAGGAGTTTTGATTCCTCGTTTTGAAACCGAAGAACTAGTTGAATGGGCACTTAAGTCGTTAAAGAGCGGCAATAAGGTGCTTGATCTTGGTACTGGTTCGGGATGCATCACTGTTGCTCTTGCTAAAGAGGCAGAGAAAAATGGAATTAAAGATTTGACCCTTTATGCTAGTGATATTACCGATTCTGCATTAAGAACTAGTGAAGAGAATTTCTTGACTTATGACTTGGATGTAGTAACGCGCAAAGCGAATGTCTTAATTGGATTAGAGAAGTTCGACAAGATTATTTCTAACCCGCCATATATTAAGACAACTGAAAAAAAAGAGATGGATGATAATGTCCTGCAGAATGAACCTAAAGAGGCTCTTTTTGCAGGTAGTGACGGTTTAGATTTTTATAAAAAATTTGCTAAACAGGTTCGTGATCATTTAAATAGTCATGGTGAATTTTTCTTGGAATTTGGTTTCAGTGAAGAAGATCAATTAAAAGAATTATTTGCTAAAGAATTGCCTGATTTTGATATTGAATTTAGAAAAGACATGGCCGGCAAGCCACGCATGGTTCATGGAAGGTGGCAAAAATAAAAATTATGGAAACCAAAATTTTTAAAAAAGATCAACTTGATGAAGCTGTTAAATTATTAGCTGAAGGGGAGCTTGTAGCATTTCCTACTGAAACAGTTTATGGTTTAGGCGCTATTGCAACTAAAGAAAAGTCTGTCAAGGGCGTTTATGCCGCAAAAGGTCGCCCTAGTGATAATCCATTGATCGTTACGGTTTCTGATGAAAAAATGATGGAGCGTTATGCCAAGGAAGTGCCTGAAAGAGCTAAGAAATTAATCAAGCATTTTTGGCCAGGTCCATTGACTTTGCTTTTGTTTGTCAAGCCTGGTACGCTTCCAGATGCTGTTACAGGTGGTCTTGATACAGTTGCATTTCGTTGTCCTGACGATCAGTTAACTCATGATTTGATTGCAAAATTGGGTTATCCAATCGTAGGTCCATCTGCTAATACTTCAACTAAGCCAAGTCCAACAACAGCTGAGCATGTTTACCACGATTTGAAAGGTAAGATTGCAGGTATTATTGATGGTGGTCCAACTCGCGTGGGTCTTGAATCAACTATTATTGATTTATCAGTCAAAACTCCAATTGTTCTTCGTCCAGGTGAGATTACGCCAGAAGAACTTAGTGAAGTTTTAGGCGAAAAAGTTTTAATTAATACTGGTAAGGTTGCAGATAAAGATGTGCCGAAGGCTCCAGGTATGAAGTATCGCCACTATGCTCCAAGTGAACCAGTGATCGTAGTAGATGATCCCGCTGACTTTAGTCAAATTGACTTTAATGATAAAACGGGTGTTGCCGCACTGGGTTCAGTTTTGGATCAAATTGATTTGCCAGATGAAAACAAGTTTAATTTAGGTAAGAACTTAGTTGATGCCGATCATAATTTATTTGGCGGATTACGTTATTTTGACGATAAAGACGACATCGCCACAATTTATGTTCAAGGTTTTGATGAAGGCGAAGAAAGTTTGGCTTACATGAATCGTTTGAACAAAGCTGCTGGTGGACATCATTTTAATAAATAAAAAATAAACGCAAAGGGGTTTAAACCCTTTGCGTTTTTGATTAAAATATTTATGATCAGATTATTTGTTATAGGAGGCATATATGGGAAAGTTTGTAGTTTTGGATCATCCATTGATTCAACACAAATTAACTATCATTCGTCGTAAGGACACAGGTTCAAATGAATTTCGTAGAATTGTTGGCGAAATTGGTGGGTTAATGACCTATGAAATTACGAGAGATTTACCACTTGAAGATGTTGAAATTGAAACACCAATGGGTAAAACTGTCCAAAAAGAAATTGCTGGTAAGAAATTGACAATTGTGCCAATTTTACGTGCTGGTATCGGGATGCTTAATGGTGTTCTTGATATGGTACCATCAGCTAAAATTGCGGTCATCGGCATGTATCGTGATGAAAAAACTTTGAAGCCACATGAATACTTCTTCAAGGCTCCAAAGGATATTGCTGAACGTGAATGTTTAGTTGTTGACCCAATGCTTGCAACTGGTGGTTCAGCAAATGATGCCATTGCTGCATTAAAGAAGCGCGGCGTTAAAGAAATCAAGTTAGCAGTTTTAGTAGCGGCTCCAGAAGGAATCAAGGCTGTTCAAGAAGCTAACCCAGATGTTGATATTTACGCAGCTGCTGAAGATGAAAAGTTGATGGATAACGGCTACATCTTCCCAGGTTTGGGTGATGCTGGTGACCGATTATTCGGAACTAAGTAAACCCTTTTTCGTAAAAATATTTATTAGAATACGCTTTCATGTTACACAAAAGAATTTTTTGGTGTTAAGATGATTTACGTGTTCGAGTTTAATTCAACACGAGAAGGGAGGTCACGAAGTAATGGAGAAATCATTTGTTTTTAAATTCATGGGCTTGAATTTTGATCTTACTGGGATCATCGGTTCAACGCTAATGGCTTTAGCAGTTTTTCTTATCTGCCTTTGGCTTGCAAGAAAAGTTGAAATGAAACCTAACAAAAGACAAAATGTTTTTGAATATTTACTCGATTTTACTAACGGTATCGTCAAAGATAATGTTAGTGATGTAGATGCGCAAAAACACCTATCTTTATATGCACTTGTTTTATTTCTTTTCATTTGGTTTATGAACCAATTGGGTATGTTTATGGAAGTCAAAGTTGATGATTGGGTCTTTATCAAGTCACCAACTGCTGATCCAGTAGCGACAATGTCGTTTGCAATGATGACCTTGCTTCTATCGTTCACATTCGGCGTACAAAGATTTGGTGTTGGCGGCTATTTAAAGAATTATACGCAGCCAGTTGGTTTTATGCTCCCAATTAACATTATTGAAGAGTTTACCAATTTCTTAACCTTATCATTACGTTTATATGGGAACATTTATGCTGGTGAAGTTTTGCTTACATTAATTGGTAATGATCTAGCACATGCTGGTGGACCATTTACATTGATTCTAGCAGCTCCATTAGCCATGATTTGGCAAGGTTTCTCTGTCTTCATTGGCTCTATCCAGGCATATGTTTTCGTAACTTTATCAATGGTTTACATTGGTAAGAAAGTTACTACAGAATAAATTTTGGAGGTATAAATTTATGTCAGAAGCTTTTAAATACCTTGCTGCATCCATCGCAGCTGGTTTGGCAGCTTTAGCTGCTTCATTGGGTAACGGTAAAGTTATTTCAAAAACTCTTGAAGGTATGGCTCGTCAACCTGAAAGTGCAGGTAACTTAAGAGCAACAATGTTTATCGGTGTTGGTTTGATCGAAGCCGTTCCTATTTTGGCTATCGTTGTTGCCTTCTTGATTCTTTTCCTTTAATAAAATTTTTAAAACTAAAGGATTTAAATGTTAAAGAGAGAAGGGCAGTAAATGACTATTCAAACATTATTTGCAGCCTCACATCATATTTACCTAGGTAATGCACTTTGGTATTTAATTTGTTTTGCCATCTTGATGTTATTGGTCAAGCACTTTGCTTGGGGTCCAGTATCAGAAATGATGGAAAAGCGGCGGCAAAAAGTTATTAATGACTTGGATTCAGCTGCAAGTGATCGAAAAAAGGCTGAAACGCTTGCTAACGAGCGTGAAGCTGCCTTGAAGAACTCAAGACAAGAAGCAACACAGATTCTCTCTGACGCTAAAGCTAATGCGCAAAAAACTGGCAAAGAAATCGTAGCAAGTGCGAATGAAGATGCTGCAGCAATTCGTAAGAAGGCAAATGAAGAAGCCACTAAGGCTAAATCAGATGCATTGAATTCTGCACGTGATCAAGTTGCTGATATTTCTGTAGCTATTGCTGAAAAGGTAATTGCTAAGAATTTATCTGCTGAAGACCAAAAAGATTTAGTCGACCAATTTATTAAGGGGTTGGATGATTAATGGCTTTAAGTAGAGAAGAAGTAGCTGCACGCTACGGTGCCGCTTTGTTCGGCTATGCGCAAGATAATAAAGTACTTGATAGCGTTTATGATGAAATGGTGGAGTTGAAAAAGGCAGTAGTTGCCACTCCTCAAGTCATCAACGTTTTAAGTGATCCTATCTTAAACAGTAAGGATAAAAAAGATTTTTTAACTGCTATTGAAAAAGATTTTTCAAAAGAAGTACAAGGCTTTTTAAATTTGCTGCTTGAATATGATCGTTTTGCATACTTGGTCGATATTATTGATCAATTTGTTGTACTTTATGATGATAAAAACAAGATCGCATCTGGTACTGCAACTACAGCAGTGAAGTTGGATGATGATCAACTTAAGCGTTTAGGTGATGGTTTCGCTAAGAAATATAACTTAAATGCTGTGCGTCTTGAGAATAAAGTTGATCCAAGTATTTTAGGCGGCGTGATTCTTCAAGTGAAGGATCGCGTGATTGATGGATCAGTTAAAAATAAGCTGAAGAAGATCCGTGCGCAAATAATTGATGAAAATTAAAAGAGGTGAAACCATTGAGCATTAAAGCGGAAGAAATTAGCTCCTTGATCAAGCAGCAACTTGAACATTACGACGACAAGTTCGACATTAACGAAGTTGGTGTTGTAACTTACGTTGGTGATGGTATCGCCCGGGCTCACGGACTTAATAATGCATTAGCCGGTGAGTTGTTAAAATTTGATAACGGTTCATACGGTATTGCTCAAAACCTTGATGCTAGTGATGTTGGTATCATTATCCTAGGTAAATTTGACGATATTCGTGAAGGCGACCGTGTTCAAAGAACTGGTCGAATTATGTCAGTTCCTGTTGGTGACGCCCTAATCGGTAGAGTAGTTAACCCATTGGGTCAACCTGTTGACGGTTTAGGTGAAATTAAGGCTGATAAGACGCGTCCTATTGAAGAAAAAGCTCCAGGGGTTATGGACCGTCAATCAGTTAATCAACCACTTCAAACTGGTATTAAGGCTATCGATGCCTTAGTTCCAATTGGTCGTGGACAGCGTGAATTGATTATTGGTGACCGTAAAACTGGTAAGACTAGTTTAGCCATCGATACAATTCTTAACCAAAAGAACCAAGATGTAATTTGTATTTATGTTGCTATTGGTCAAAAGGAATCAACCGTTAGAACTCAAGTAGAAACTTTAAAGCGTTTCGGAGCAATGGATTATACCATTGTTGTTGAAGCGGGCCCAAGTGAACCAGCACCAATGCTTTACATTGCACCATATGCTGGTACTGCTATGGGTGAGGAATTTATGTACAATGGCAAGGATGTATTAATCGTATTTGACGACCTATCAAAACAAGCCGTCGCTTATCGTGAACTTTCCTTGCTTCTCCGTCGTCCGCCTGGTCGTGAAGCTTACCCAGGTGACGTCTTCTACTTACACTCACGTTTGCTAGAACGTAGTGCTAAGTTGAGTGACAAGCTTGGCGGTGGATCTTTGACTGCATTGCCAATTATCCAAACCGAAGCGGGAGACATTTCTGCATATATTCCAACCAACGTAATTTCTATTACTGATGGTCAGATTTTCTTACAAAGTGATTTGTTCTTTGCTGGTACTCGTCCAGCCATTGATGCTGGTAACTCAGTTTCTCGTGTTGGTGGTAACGCCCAGATTAAGGCTATGAAGAAAGTTGCTGGTACTTTACGTACTGACCTTGCTGCTTTCCGTGAACTTGAAAGTTTCGCTCAATTTGGTAGTGATCTTGATCAAGCCACTCAAGCTAAGTTGAATAGAGGTCAAAGAACTGTTGAAGTATTGAAGCAACCACTTCATGATCCTATTCCAGTTGAGAAACAAGTTTTGATTCTTTATGCTTTGACTCACGGCTATCTTGATTCTATTCCAGTTGAAGACATTAGTCGCTTCCAAAATGAATTGTTTGATAACTTTGACAGCAGCCATGCTGACTTGCTCAAGACAATTCGTGAAACTGGTAAATTACCAGATGACAAGAAGTTGTCAGCAGCTATTGAGGAATTTAGTGAGAGCTTTGCACCAAGTGAGAAATAGGAGGTAGAATATGCCTGCATCTTTACTTGAGTTGAAGAAGAAAATTGCTTCAGTTAAGCAAACTGGTAAAATCACAGAAGCTATGCGAATGGTTTCTGCATCAAAGTTAAACCAAACTGAAGATCGTGATAAAGGTTACACTATTTATAACGATCATGTTCGTAAGACTATTTCTCGCTTGATTAGTTCACAGGTGGTAGATAGCTTGCGCGATCAAGACGTATCAATTGATAAGAGAAATATTGCCAAGATCGATTACACTGATGTATTCGGTTTAGGTATTACAGCTGATATGATTCAACCACGAAAGAATATTAAGTCTACTGGCTTTTTAGTAGTAAGTGGTGATCGTGGTTTGGTAGGTTCTTATAATAGTAATGTTATTAAGAACATGATGGGAATCTTTGAAGATGAACGTGCACAAGGTCATGAAGTTAAAGTCTTGGCTGTAGGTTCAGTTGGAGCCCAATTTTTCAAGAAGAACAACGTTAATGTTGTTTACGAGAAAAATGGTGTGTCCGATGTCCCAACTTTTGATGAAGTTTTGCCAATCGTTTCAACAGCAATCAAGATGTTTTTGAACGGTGTGTTTGATCAACTTTATGTATGTTATACGCACCATGTAAACTCATTATCATCTGCATTTCGTGTTGAAAAGATGTTACCAATTGTCGATTTAGATATTGGTGTTAAAGAAGCTGAAGCACATAAAGAATTAGAATATGATATTGAACCAGATCCTAATAGAGTGTTAATGAAGTTGTTACCACAGTATGCGCGTTCAACCATTTATGGTGCTATTTTGGATGCAAAGACTGCAGAGCATGCTAGTTCAATGACAGCTATGCAGAGTGCAACTGATAATGCTAAGGATTTAGTTTCAAATTTAACTACGAAATTAAATCGTGCTAGACAGGCACAAATTACTACTGAAATTACTGAAATTATCAGTGGTGCAAATGCCTTAGAGTAATAAAGAAAAGGAGGTAGATGTTTTGAGTGAAGGTGAAATCGTTCAAGTAATCGGCCCAGTTGTCGATGTAAAATTCCCAATCGATAAGAATTTGCCTGATATTAACAATGCCTTGCGTGTAATTAAATCCGAGAATGAAAGTATTGTTCTTGAAGTTACAGTTGAGCTTGGTGATGGTGTCTTAAGAACGATTGCCATGGAATCTACCGATGGTCTTCGACGTGGTATGAAAGTTGAAGATACTGGTGGCCCAATCTCAGTTCCTGTTGGGGAAGATACTTTAGGTCGTGTATTCAACGTTTTAGGTCAACCAATTGATGGTGGCCCAGAATTCTCAAAGGATCACCCTCGTGAAAGCATCCATAAGGAAGCACCTAAGTATGAAGATTTGACTACTAGTCGTGAAATTCTTGAAACTGGTATCAAGGTTATCGACTTGCTTGAACCATACGTTCGTGGTGGTAAAGTTGGTTTGTTCGGTGGTGCCGGTGTTGGTAAGACCACTATTATTCAGGAATTGATTCACAACATCGCTCAAGAACACGGTGGTATTTCCGTATTTACTGGTGTTGGTGAAAGAACTCGTGAAGGTAACGACCTTTACTTCGAAATGAAAGCTTCAGGCGTTTTAAGTAAAACTGCCATGGTATTTGGTCAGATGAACGAGCCGCCTGGTGCCAGAATGCGTGTTGCGTTAACTGGTTTGACTCTTGCTGAGTACTTTAGAGATGTTGAAGGTCAAGATGTTTTGCTCTTTATCGACAACATTTTCCGGTTTACTCAGGCCGGTTCAGAAGTTTCAGCTTTGCTTGGTCGTATGCCAAGTGCCGTTGGTTACCAGCCAACTTTGGCAACTGAAATGGGTCAATTGCAGGAAAGAATTACTTCAACTAAGAAGGGTTCAATTACTTCTATTCAAGCTGTTTATGTTCCTGCCGATGACTATACTGACCCAGCTCCATCAACCACATTCGCACACTTGGACGCTACTACTAACTTGGAACGTAGTTTGGTAGAACAAGGTATTTACCCAGCCGTTGACCCACTTGAATCAACTTCAAGTGCCCTTGACCCTGAAGTTGTTGGTCAAGAACACTACGAAGTTGCTACTCGTGTTCAACATGTTTTGCAACGTTACCACGAATTGCAAGATATTATTTCTGTTTTAGGTATGGATGAATTATCTGATGAAGAAAAATTGATCGTTGCACGTGCACGTAAAGTTCAATTCTTCTTGTCACAAAACTTCTTTGTTGCTGAACAGTTTACTGGTGTGCCAGGTTCATATGTTCCAATTAAGGAAACCATTAAGGGCTTTAAGCTTATCTTAGATGGTCATCTTGATGACTTACCAGAAGATTCGTTCCGTGGTGTTGGTCCAATTGAAGATGTTTTGAAGAAAGCACAAGAAATGGGCGTAACTCCAAGTGATCCAGAAGCTAAAGCATTACTAGAAAAGTAGGGTGATGTCCAATGGCAGATCCAGAAAAGCTTTTTAAAGTAAATGTTGTAACTCCTAATGGAATGGTTTATTCACATCGTGGAGGCATCGTTGATGTACGTGCTATAGATGGTGAACGTTCAATAATGTATAATCACGTACCCTTGCTTACCCCATTAGTAATTAGTGAGGTCAAGGTTAAACGTAGTCGTGAAATGAATTCAAGAATTGATCACATCGCTATTAGTGGTGGGTATATTGAATTTTCTAATAACGTGGCTACAATTATTGCGGATAGTGCTGAACGTGCTAGAAACATTGATGTATCTCGTGCTCAAGCCGCTAAGGAAAGAGCCGAGAAGCGTTTGAAGGAAGCACGTGAAAAGCATGATGAGCGTACTCTTGAACGTGCTGAAGTTGCTTTAAGACGAGCAATGAACAGAATTAGTGTTTACAACACTAAAGGTCACTAAAAGAGATAAAAAGACGAATGCAGATTTTGCATCCGTCTTTTTTATTAATAAAGGAAAAGAATATGTTTCAATTAGGCGTTCATGCCATTATTAGTATAATAATTTATTTGATTGCAATTGGATTATCTTTTCAGGCAATGAAGGCTGTGCAGCTAGAAAAAATAATTCGTAAAGGACATGTGTTTGAAACGCAATTATTATATTTATTTCTTGCTATTGCATTGGGCTTTTTAGTTGGTAATTTTGTAATTACATTTATCGATACTTCGATACAATTAGGTAATTTGTTTTAAAGATTGTGTTAAAACAGGGACAGTAAAGGAAACTCTTATTTATTTATGGTAAAATGGACGATGAATAATTATGGAGGGTTATTGTGGCACGAGATATAGGAATTGATTTAGGAACAGCTAATGTACTAATCAATGTCTCTGGAAAAGGGATTGTTTTAAATGAACCATCTGTAGTCGCTGTTAATACTGATACAAATAAAGTAGTAGCAGTTGGCTCAGAGGCATATGAAATGGTAGGAAGAACCCCAGGTAATATTCGCGTAATTCGCCCCTTGAAGAACGGTGTAATTGCGGACTTCGATATTACAGAGGAAATGCTGTCATACTTTATTGAAAAATTAAATGTAAAAGGTTTTATGTCTAAGCCTAATATTTTAATCTGTGCTCCTACAGGAGTTACTTCGATTGAACAAAAGGCTATTATTCAAGCAGCAGAAAAATCAGGTGGCGGTAAGGTTTACCTTGATTTTGAACCTAAGGTAGCTGCAGTAGGTGCAGGACTTGATATTTTTAAACCACAAGGTAATATGGTTATTGATATCGGTGGTGGTACTACTGATATTGCTGTCTTGTCCATGGGGGAAATTGTTACCTCACGTTCACTTCGCTACGCTGGTGATCGTATGAATCAAGCGGTTATTAGCTATATTAAGAATAAACATAATTTATTGATCGGTTCAAGAACTGCTGAACAAATCAAGATTGAAATCGGTAGTGCATTTGAACCTGATGAAGATCAACAAATTAAGGTTCGTGGTCGTGATGTAGTTGATGGCTTACCTAGACAAACTACAGTTACTGCCCCTGAAATTCAGCATGCTTTGCAAGATGGTCTTATGTCAATCATTGCAGCAGCTAAAGAAGTATTGGAAACTACGCCACCAGAACTTTCAGCTGATATCATTGATCGTGGTATCATGCTTACTGGTGGTGGAGCATTATTGAAGAATATTGATAAGTTGATATCATATTACTTGCAGGTCCCAGTTTTAACAGCCGACCATCCTTTGGAAGCTGTAGCCTTAGGTACTGGTACTTTGCTTAAGAATATTGAAAAACATCAACGACACTAAGTGAGGAGATTACTTGCGAAAGATTTTGATTTTTATCGTACGTATTTATCAGACTCTAATTTCGCCATTATTTCCACCGAGTTGTAGGTATTATCCTACGTGCTCTAGTTATATGATTGATGCTTTGAAAAAACATGGACCAATTTTAGGGCTAATTATGGGAATTAGTCGTATACTAAGATGTAACCCATTTATACGCGGTGGGGTGGACCCAGTTCCTGATAATTTTACTGTTTTTCGAAATCCACATCCTGAGAGATACGAAGATGAAATTATAGCATCTAAGTTTCACCCGGATAGCAAGTAGGAGGATTTATGTCTAAAAAGTTAGAAAATATTGATATTGAAGTTAATGAACTTAAGGGTAAGAATTTACCAACTTGGGAAGTTATTATTCCTAACAAGAAGTCCATTGGTTTAATCGAAAAAGTTGAAGGTCGTTATCGCGCTACTACGACTAAGAGTAGCAATGTATTATTTGCTAACAGTCTAGAAAGCAGTATTAATGACTTACTTTCATACTTTACATTGCATGAAAAATAAAATATAAGTAGTGATTATTTAATGGCAAAAGTTGAAAACAAAACAAGTCTAATTGACCGATTAGCATGGAATATAATTATTCCTGTGGCGTTATTGGCATTAATCAGTCTATATTGTATCTATATAGCTGCACTTGGAGATCCAAGTCACATTGGTTCACCTGTTAAAGCTGTAGTTATGCAAGCATTATGGTATTTGATTTCTATTGTAATTGTTGTAATTGTAATGCAGTTTGATGCAGAGCAATTATTTAAGATAGCACCAATATTTTTCGGAATAGGAATATTCTTGTTAATAGCGGTTTTGTTCTTCTATAATCGTAGTGTTGCAGCGGATACTGGGGCAAAGAGTTGGTTCAAGTTAGGACCTGTTACTTTTCAGCCATCTGAAATAATGAAGCCAGCATTTATTTTGATGTTGGCACGCGTAGTTAAGGATCATAACGATAAATATGGTCATACCATTAAATCAGATTGGCTATTGTTAGGTAAAATAGTTGCATGGCTTGCACCCGTAGCGATTTTATTAAAGTTGCAGAACGACTTTGGTACTATGCTAGTATTTATCGCAATTGTTGGTGGTGTAGTTTTAGTTTCTGGTATATCGTGGAAGATTATTGTTCCCCTATATGGAATAGTCATCATTGGAGCAATTGCAGTTATTCTAATGGTGGTAACGCCAGGTGGGCAAGCGTTTTTAAGTCATTTCTTTCAAGCATATCAGTTTGAAAGAATTAAGTCTTGGCTTAATCCATCAGGTGATACATCATCAGGTGCCTACCAGTTATGGCAAAGTATGAAGGCAATTGGGTCAGGACAACTTTTTGGTAATGGCTTTGGTAAAGCAAGCGTATATGTGCCAGTTCGTGGGTCTGACATGGTTTTCTCCGTAATTGGAGAGAATTTTGGCTTTGTAGGCTGTGTAAGTTTGATTTTAATTTATTTATACCTGATTATTCAAATGGTTAAAATTTCATTTAATACTAGAAATGCATTTTATTCATACATTTCTACGGGTGTTATTATGATGATTTTATTCCACGTATTTGAAAATATTGGTATGAACATTGATTTATTACCATTGACTGGTATTCCCTTACCATTTGTTTCTCAAGGTGGTTCAGCCTTGGTAGGGAACATGATTGGTATTGGTTTGATTTTATCAATGAAATTCCATAATCGAGACTACATGTTTAGCACCGCTGGTGATTTCTAGAATATAAATAAAAGAGGTATTTAAGCTTAAAAACTTAAATACCTTTTTTGATTAATAATATAAAAATTAGCCTTCTAACGCATTAGCAATTTCTTTGGCACGACATACTAAAACATCACATTTAGCAGTTCTAGTTACGTATTCTGTAACACTACCAATTAATAAACGTTCTACTGCGTTTAAACCAGTTGCACCAACAACGATTAAGTCAATATTGTGTTTCTTAGGGAAATCATGACCAATGATTGTCTTAGGTGAACCAAATTCGATTGAATAATGAGAATCAGTAACACCGGCCTTGTTAGCACGTGCTTGGTAATCCTTCATTCTCTTTTCAGCATCTTTAGAAACTTGTTCTACCATTGCTGAGTCAAAACTTGAAACATTTTGGAAAGAACGAGTATCGATGACATGTAAGATCTCTAATGTAGCATGATTGCGTTTGGCAATAGCAACTGCCTTGCTGAAAGCTAAATCGGCTTCTTTAGAACCATCAATGGAAACTTGAATATTCTTATATTGTGAAAGCATTTTCTAAACACCTCTTCCTGATATCTATTTTACCAAAATTTCATCTATTATTAGAAGGTTTATATTTTTATTTTTTGGAATCTGTAATTAAAAGACTAAAGGTCAAAATGGTTAGAGAGGCAAGGAATAGTGTGATCAAGTTAAGATATTTATTATCCATAAATAAAATGATAATTCCGATTGCGCTCTCTGCGATCAAAGCAATAGAAGTCCATTTTAAAATGTTGGTTAGGCGAGGATTACCGCCTACGTCATAGATTAAAAAATGGCCATTTCGTCTGTGCCACATATACCAAGCAGTTAAAAGCAAGAGTAGAATAAAAACAATCATTACAATTTTAATTATCATTTATTTTAACCTCATTACATAAAAAGACGGCCATTTAAGACCGCCTTTCCTGATATTCAAAAGAAATCCGAGTTGACTAAACAAAGCATAATGACGCTTGTTGAACCCGCAGTGTTCAAAATTTGAGCTAACATCGCAGCGAATATGGATCCTGTGACAAGACAGTATTCCGATTCGGTAGTTATTTGCTAACTCCCACGTCTTCTAGTTTGATCGGTCAACTTTATACATTTAAGCTTGTCGATCAACTCAGATCACTTATTATAATACGCAATCAGATTAGGTTTGTCAATAATATTGAATGCGCTATCTATTGTGATGTTTGCTCAAATTATCGCGTTGCATCTTCTTTAATTTTTGATAAATTAGCTTATACCTTTCTTCGACTTTAGAATTTCCTTTCGGGGTAAAGTAACTTGCAGTCAGAAGATTGTCTGGCAAGTATTGTTGGGCGACCCAATCATTTTCAAAATCATGAGGGTAAATATAATTAACTCCATGACCTAACTTTTTAGCACCAGCATAATGCGCATCCTTTAAATTAGCGGGAATAGAGCCAATATTTTTGTTTTTAACGTCATCAACTGCCCGATCTATGGCAGTAATAGCACTATTGCTTTTAGGAGAAAGAGTCAGCTCAATGACGGCATTAGCGAGCGGAATACGTGCCTCTGGAAAGCCCAGCGTTTGAGCAGCTTGAATAGCTAATATAGCATGTTCTGCAGCGCTAGGATTGGCTAGTCCCACATCTTCGTAAGCAATGACGGAGAGACGCCGACAAATTGAAATTAAGTCGCCAGACTCGATTAATCTTGCCAAGTAATGTAATGCTGCGTCTGTATCTGAACCGCGAATTGATTTTTGAAAAGCAGATACCAAATCATAGTGTCCGTCCCCAGAAGAATCAAAATTCTGTACCTTCATTTGAATAGAATCAGCCATTTCTTGCTGAGTAATTACAATAGAGTCTGTATCTTGATGATTATCTTTTAATTCTTGTTTGGTAGACAAAACCGCAAGTTCCAATGAATTTAAAGTAGATCTCAAATCTCCATTGCCTTTTTCGATTAAAAGGGCACGTGCATCATCCGTCAGCTCGACAGGATAATTGCCTAAGCCATTTTCTTTATCCGTTAAAGCGCGGTCAATGGCATTCGATGCATCTTGAGCAGATAAAGGCTTTAGCTCAAAAATTTGGCAACGTGAACGAATAGCAGGGGAAATTGAAATATATGGATTCTCCGTTGTAGCCCCAATTAAAATGACTTGTCCTGACTCAAGCAAAGGCAATAAAAAGTCTTGTTTCGTCTTATCGAGTCTGTGAATTTCATCTAATAATAAAATGACGGTGCCACTCATTTTCCCTTCTGCGGCTACTTGCTGTAATTGCTTCTTTCCGTCAGTAGCTGCGTTTAACTTTCGAAAAGCATATTTAGTAGAACCAGCGATAGCACTTGCAATACTGGTCTTGCCAATGCCAGGAGGGCCATAAAGAATCATTGATGATAGAAGACGAGCCTCAACCATTCGGCGAATAATTTTACCAGGTCCAATTAGATGTTGCTGTCCGACAACTTGATCAAGAGTCTGTGGACGCATACGATAAGCTAATGGTTTCATTATTTTTCTCCGTGAAAAAGTTTATGCCAAAAGCTTTCTTTCTTTTTAGGCGCTTCTAATTCAGTTTTTGGCAACTCAGGAGCATAGACTTGTCCAATTTCAATTCTTTGACGATTAATAGCATTTTTGGAGACTACTAAAACAGCAGAATCTTCGGGTCCAGTTTTTGCGGTTTCATTGTTAACTAATGTAAATGGAATATTTTTCTTGCTGCAGGCTGCCTCGACATCACCTAGAAAACCATCATCAGTAATATTGCCGTTAATCAAAATAGTGTAGCCTTTAAAATCATCAATGTGTTGTAAGAAAAGACTAGTGAGTTTGGAATCTTTTACTTCAGCATTATTCATGCGTACATACACACGCTCACGCAGTGAACCTAAATATCGCCGGCGTTCATCCGGTTTAGTCTGTGGGGTTATTCCTTGCGCAGCTTGTTCTACGCGCTTACTTAAATCATCACTCATAAAATCATCCTTTCTTTATTACTATTAATTGTAACAAAAAAACCTTCCCCGATATTGGGAAAGGTTTTTGACAAAATAAAATGTAAAAATTAAAGTAACTTGTTGTACCATTCAACAACGAGTGATTCATCAATTTCTGGTTCCATTTCGTCACGTTCTGGTAAACGTACAAGAGTACCTTCCATCTTGTTGTCGTCAAATGAAACGAATGATGGACGTGCAGTAACTGCGTCTAAGGCATCCTTAACTTGTTGTAAGTTCTTTGACTTTTCCTTCAAGCCAACAGTTTGACCAACGCTGACTTCGTATGAAGGAATGTCAACACGCTTGCCATCAACAGTGATGTGACCGTGGTTAACTAATTGTCTAGCTTGTTCTCTAGTAGTAGCTAAACCGAGACGGTAAACAATACTGTCCAAACGACGTTCAAGCAAAATCATGAAGTTGGTACCGTGTTCACCTTCACGGATCTTACCAGCGCGAGTGAACAAAGTTCTAAATTGACGTTCGTTCAAACCGTACATCCAACGTAACTTTTGCTTTTCGTGTAATTGTTGGCCATATTCTGACAAACGACCACGGCTGTTAGGACCGTGTTGACCTGGAGCGTAGTTACGACGTGCGATTTCCTTACCAGTACCTGAAAGTGAGATACCTAATCTTCTTGAACGTTTCCAACTTGGACCTGTATATCTTGACATAAAAATCCTCCATAAAATTTAAAATAATAATTTCTGGAGTAAAATATTACAAATAAGTTCAACATTCGTGCATCTTGGATTTACATTTTCGCCCAATGCAGCGCGGGTTACTCGTTCACTTAAGCGTTTCAAGATGTTGACGTTCTTGCCACTTATTGCTGCAAATATTTTACACGAATAGTATTATATAGAGTTCAGAATAATAAATCAAGAAATACATCAGCTTTTGCACATCTTTAGGCTATGTTTTGTTATAATGATTGTAGTTTTGGAGGATAAACAATGTCATCAATTCAAACTATTATTATTGTCGCCGTTGTAATCCTTATTATTGTAGTCGTTGCTTTAATGTTGCTCATTAATCGTAAGCAGTTGCGAGAAGTCGAGGTAATCGATGCATCTCTTAATGAAATCGAAGATATGCACCTTGAAGATGATATCAAACGACTGAATAAAATGGATTTGGCGGGCGAAAGTCTAACCACATTAAATACTTGGCGTAAGAGTTATAAAGAAGCTTCAACTAAAAAATTGCCACGCGTAAAAAAGTTAGTTGAAGAAGCGGCAAATGAAAATGCAACTTACAAACTTTTTAAAGCCAGAAAGAAAATAAAAGAAGCACAGCAAATAATTAAACCGGCTTTAGAAGATGCTCGCAATACTAAGGCAGTGTTTACTGAATTGCTTGAATCCAATAAAGAAAATCAAATTCAGTATGATGCTTTAATTAAAGTCTATCGTGAATTGAGAAAAGACGTTTTAGCTAATTCATTTGAATATGGTACAGCAATTGATCAAATTGAAGATCAACTTGCTTCAATGGAGAGCGATTTTGAAGAAGCTAAGAATCTTTCATCTCAAGGGGATCACGTAGAGGCTAAGCGAGTTTTATCTAAGATTCGCATGTCTTTAGCAGCTTTACAAAAACAACTGCCTAAAATCAAAGATGGCTATCATCAATTAGAAGTAGTTTTCCAAGATCAGCTTAAGGAATTATCTAATGTTTATAAGAAGATGATTTCAGAAAAGTACTATATTACTAAGGTTGATGTTTTAAGCAGAATTAAAGACATTCATGATCAGATTGATAGTGCTCGTAAACTATTGGCAGAACTAAAAGTCGATGAATTAGCTAACGAAAATAAAAAGATATCTAGTGAAATCGATGGCCTTTATGACATTTTAGCTAAGGAATATAAAGCTCGTCCTTTTGTCGAAAAGAATCAAAGCAAGATGTTAGCTTTAATTTCTCACCAGCAAACGGCATCTAAAAAGTTAGTTGAGAAATTGCAACATATTGATGAGAGTTATGAATTAACTCATGGCGAACTTGAAAAAAGCAAAGAGCTTGAAAAAGAAGTTAATAACATGAATCGCCAATATACAGTTGATACGCAAAATATAGCTGATGGCAAGGGCGTCTATTCTGCAATTCAAGATTCATGGTTAGAAATGTTAGATCGCTTGCGTGAGATTGATGCTGAGCAAATTAAAATGTCGACAGATGTTGATGGCCTATACGATTCAGAAAATGTTGCTAATGATTCAATTAAGCACTTTAAGCAAGAGGTTTCATTAGTTTATCGCCGTCTTGAAAGACGTAGTTTGCCAGGGAATCCAGATAGCTTTATTCAAATGTATACTTTAGTCGTTAACGAAATTGGTCATGTTAGTGATGAATTAAGTCAAGTCAGAATTAATATGGAAAAGATTTCTAACGAATTAATTCAAATTTCTGATGATGTTGAACGACTTAAGCGTGAAGCAGACGATATTATCAATTCTGCTAACTTAGTTGAGTTAACGATGCAGTATTCAAATAAATATGCTGATAAGGATACGATTAAGCAAGCACAAAAGAAGTCGATGCAACTTTACGATGAATATAATTATAAGGAAGCATTGGATACCATTGCTACTGCAATTGAAAAAGTAGAGCCAGGTAGCTATCAACGACTTGAAAATGCATATTATTCTGAACAAAAAGAATAAATAATTGAAGCTTTTCATTATTTAAGCTAAAATCTAATAGTCACTAAACGGTCAAGTAGTTGACCGTTTTTTATTAGGGGAGTTTTGAACGTGATTTATTTTGATAATAGTGCAACAACAAAAATAGATCCTCAAGTTTTAGATACCTATAATAAGGTAGCAACTAATATTTGGGGCAATCCTTCAAGTTTGCATAAGATGGGTGACCGTGCGCATCAAATGCTTGAAGCTTCACGCAAACAAATTGCAGACTTGTTGGGCGTTAAACAACATGAGATTTTCTTTACCTCAGGTGGTACAGAATCAAATAATACTGCAATTAAAGGAACAGCAATTCAAAAGCGTGAATTTGGTAAGCATATTATTACTTCCAGCGTAGAACATGCTTCTGTAGCTAATAGCTTTAATGCTTTAGAAAATTTGGGTTGGCGCGTTACACGTTTGCCAGTTGATAAAGAGGGTAGAGTTAATGTCAACGATTTGAGAAATGCCATTGACTCAGATACTACTCTGGTTTCAATTATGGGTGTCAATAATGAGATCGGCACGATTCAACCAATTGATGAAATCAGTGATTTGCTTGAAAATTATCCAACTATTCAATTCCACGTTGATAATGTTCAAGCTTTAGGTAAGAATATTTGGGATAAGGTCTTTACACCACGAGTTGATTTATCAAGTTTATCAGCGCATAAGTTCCATGCACCACGAGGCATTGGTATCCTTTACAAAAAAGAAGGCAAAATGCTTACTCCACTTCATGATGGAGGTGGCCAAGAAAAGGGACTTCGTTCCGGTACCGAAAACTTACCAGCTATCGCAGGTATGGCTAAGGCTATTCGGTTGCTTTTAGAAAACGAACCTGAAAAGGCAAGCCGTGAAGCAGCAATTAAGGCTAAGATCGTTGACTATTTGAAAGATAAACCAGGTATCGATATCTTTTCACCAGTAAGCGACGGTTTTGCACCACACATTCTTTGCTTTGCATTAGAAGGAATTCGCGGTGAAACCTTAGTTCATACTTTAGAAGATCAAGACATTTATACCTCAACTACTTCTGCTTGTGCATCAAAGACTGCAGATGAAGCCAGCACCTTGGTTTCTATGCGAATTGATGATAAGATTGCTACTAGCGCAATTCGTTTGAGTTTTGATGAAACAAATACGCTTGAGCAGGCAGATGAGTTTATCAAGGTCTTTGATAAGATTTATAATCATTTTGCTAAAATTAATCACTTGGGAGAAAATTAATGGAATATACAGAAGTTATGGTCCGTTACGGGGAACTCTCAACTAAGGGAAAGAACAGAAAGGACTTCATCAATCGTTTAGCTAGCAACGTTGAAAAGGTCTTAAAAGATTTCCCTCAGATTGACTTCCATCCTCGTCACGACCGGATGCATATTGTTTTAAATGGCGCACCTTTTGCGGAAGTAGATAAGCGCTTGAAGAAAGTGTTTGGTATTCAAACCTATTCACCAGCTATTAAGATTCCTAAAACTTTAGAAGATATTGAAAAGACTTCTTTAGAATTAATGCAGGAAACTTTTAAGCCGGGCATGACCTTTAAGGTTAATACTAAGCGTAGTGATCACAAGTTTGAATATGATACTAATCAACTTAATAACTTGGTTGGTGATTACTTATTCGATCATATCGACCACTTGAAGGCTGAAATGAAGCACCCTGATTTAGTACTTAGAATCGAAGTGCGTCAAGATGCTGTTTATATTTCTAACCAATTGCTTCACGGTATTGGCGGGATGCCTGTTGGTACTGCTGGTAAAGCTGTAATGATGCTTAGTGGTGGTATTGATTCACCAGTTGCTTCATACCTTGCAATGAAGCGTGGGGTTGATATTGAAATGGTGCACTTCTTCAGTCCACCTTACACTACTGAAAAAGCTTTAGCTAAGGCTAAGGAATTAACTGGTATTTTGGCAAACTATGCAGGTAAGATTAACTTTATCGCTGTGCCATTTGCTGAAATTCAGGAAACTATTAAGGAAAAATTACCAGAAGGTTACTTGATGACTGTACAACGTCGCTTCATGTTGCAACTTGCAGACCGTATTCGTGCTAAGCGCGGTGGTCTTGCAATCTTTAACGGTGAATCTGTTGGTCAAGTTGCTTCACAGACTTTGCAATCAATGGTTGCTATTAACGATGTGACAACTACACCAGTTATTCGTCCAGTTGCTACAATGGATAAGACTGAAATTATTAAATTGGCAGAAGATATTGGTACTTTTGATCTTTCAATTCAACCATTTGAAGATTGTTGTACTATCTTTGCTCCACCACGTCCTAAGACTAAGCCAAAGCTTGATAAGGCTCGTGAATATGAAGCTCGTCTTGATGTTGAAGGCTTGATTCAAAGAGCGATGGATGGAATTGAAGTAATGCCAATTTATCCAAATGAAAAATTTATCAACGATAAGATCGAAGAAGATCAAGATTTATTGTAAAAAGTTATGCCGACAGAATGATCTGTTGGCATTTTTTGTAGAAAAGGTAAAAACAGTGAAGATCGGAAAATCACTAAGAGAAACTAGATTGGCAGCTGGTGTTGTTTCGGAATCGTTTTATTCTAAAGTAGAACGTGGGATTCATAATATTGATGCTGATACCTTAATTGAAATTTTGAAAGCAAATCATATTAATCCAGTTCAATTCTTCTCCAAAACGCTGGATGGTCCAATCCAGGAATCACCGCATAAAAAGAGTCTACAGGATGCTAGCTTTATGGCGAATAAAATAGCAAATAGTGCTAATAAACGAGATTTAGAGAAACTAGGTCAACTAAAAAAGGAGATTGATCAAGCTGAAGAACAAGGTAAACCATATTATATTTGGATCCCTTATATATTGGAGTTAATGACTGCCTGGATAACTCATTCAACTGATGATATATCAGAACCGGTTAAAAAGAAGATACAACATTTATCTAAAGGAAATAATTGGGGATTCCTCAACTATGAATATTTAGGGATGGCTTTTATTGCCCTAACTCCGGAACAAGTAATCAATTTTTCTCATACTGCTTATCAAAGATATGAAAGAAATCTAGAAAATTCTTTAAGTTCTCCAAGTACAATTGGCATTGCTGATTTATCAATCAATTTTTTAATGTGTGCTTATATACATAATTTTGATAAAAAATTATGTGCAGAATCATTTGCTTTTTTTGATAAAAATATTCCATATGAAGCAAGCTTTTATCAACATAGAGTAATAGTCAGACTTTATAAGACCTTGTTTGATAATGATACTGAGAAAGTAGATTTCTATACCCGCTTGTTGGAGGAAGATAATTTTACTTTTTGTTTGCAGAATGTACCAGTTGCTAAAAAGGATGGTTCTCATGCGCATTGATAAATATTTAGCTAATATGAACGTCGGTTCCAGAAAAGAAGTGCACGTTTTAATAAAAAAGGGCATTGTAACCGTGAATGGCGATGTCGTAAAAGCACCAAAACAGCAGGTTAAAGAATCAGATGAAATACTGGTAGATGGACAAGAGGTTAATTATCAAAAATATCATTACTTCTTGATGAACAAGCCCAAGGGCGTACTTTCGGCAACTGAAGACCGTAGTCAAAGAACAGTAATTTCATTGCTCAAGCCGCAGGATCAATATCAAGGAATTACGCCAGTAGGGCGACTAGATAAAGATACAACTGGCTTGCTTTTGCTTACTAATGATGGCCAACTAAATCATGAATTGCTTGCTCCTAATAAGCACGTTGATAAGATTTACCGCGCGAAAATTGCAGGCGTAGCTGATGACGAAACTGTGAAAACTTTTGCTAGTGGAATGACTTTAGGGGATGGAACTAAGCTTAAGCCAGCAGAGTTGAAGATTCTGGCACAGGATGAAGAGCATGATAGTTCTGAAATTGAAATCAAAATTCGTGAAGGAAAATATCATCAGATTAAGCGCATGTTTGGTGCGGTAGGGATGAAAGTGGTTGAACTTGAACGAATTTCGATGGGAAATTTGAAATTGCCGGAGGATTTAAAGCGCGGTAATTATATTGAATTGAGTTTAGATGAAGTAAACAAAATTAAATAGGACGGAATAAATAGATGACAATCGGTGAAGCATTAAAAAGCCGGCGTTTGCATGCGAGAATGAGTCAGACGGAAATGGCGGCAGGAATTGTAAGTGAATCTTTTTATTCTAAAGTTGAACGTGGTGTGCATGCAATTGATGCAGAAACTTTAATTAAAATTTTATCGGTTCATCATTTTGATGTTACTGGATTTTTTGCACAAATTAATAATCAGTCGTCTACTGGACCTTTTTTTGAATTAACTAGTGAGATTACTTTTGCTCAAAATAGAAGAGATGTAAAAGCGCTGGATAAAATTAAGCGAAAAATTGAAAATGGTGAGGTACAGGCTCCGTTATGGCTTAAATTCAAGTTGGAATTAGCTTATGCTTGGGCCTTACGCTAAAATGATCAAATTTCTCCTGAAATGAAGAAAAAAATAAAGAAACTGGTTTTGAATGAAAATTGGGATCGGACATCTTATCATTTTTTGAGTCAAGCAGTAATTTTCCTGGATGTTGATGATTCAAAGCAGTTAGTAGAGGTTGCTTATGCTGCATATCGTAAACATCCAGCTACCGATACCTTTACTTTGCAGTTTATGGCTTTTATTACGATAAATTATTTGAATTGTTGCTATCATCAACATGCTAATAAGAGTTATACGGAAAGTACATTTAAGTTTTTGCAAGAATTGCCGGTAGATCCTGCAATTGGATTGGAAAAGTTGATAGGTAAGTTCTATCAAGCTATTTTTAGTGGTGATGAACAGAAAGCCAGATCTTTAAAATCAATTATTCAAGACTGTGGTTATGCGTCAATAATTGATGATGTTGAAATTGATGAATAAATTATAATCGCATCCTTTAAGCTTTTTTAGCTTGAGGGGTGTGATTTTTTTAATAAAAATAGTCGTTTTGGAAGATTTCGAGACTTTTATCTCAAGTGTTTATATATTAAAAATATGAAACAAATGAGGAAAAAAGTATGACTATTGGAGAACAACTAAGAGAAATACGAGATTCCTTAAATTTAACGCAGACACAAATGTGCGCTGGCGCGGTAACAGAATCTTTTTATTCTCGAGTAGAAAATGGAAAAAGTGAAATTAATATTGATGACCTGTTAGCGATTTTGAAGCAAAATCATGTTTCTGTGCGTGATTTTTTTAGTGTGTTTGATCAATCAATGCAACGCAAAATTCAATATCATTGTATTCGATCGGCTATTAATAATCGCAATGTAGCCTGGTTGAAAAAAGAACAGAAAGATGAGCCGATTTTTAAGACAGAATTGACAGCAGTTATAGCTACTTTGACAAATAAGAAAGCTGATCTTTCTGATGATGCCCAGAGAAAAATAAAAAGCAATTTTGGAAGATTAGGTAAATGGGATGAAACTGCATTATGGAATTTGGCTAGTTTTATGTCTTTATACGATACAAGTGAGATAAAGATTTTAATTACAGATATCTATGAAAACAAAAATAGTATCAGTCTAAATGATTCTTTAACATTGGTTGCCTTGGTGAATGTAATGATGAGTTACTTGGGGCGTTCGTATCAAGAAAATGATCTCGGCTCAGTTTTGCAAACTATCCAGTTTATAAAAGAACTGCCAACGAATCCCGTTATTATGTTTCATAAATTGGTGACTATATACTATCAAGCTTTAATTAACCATGATCAGAAACGGTTAGATTTGATAACTAAAGTATTACAGAAGAACGGCTACGATAATTATCTAGCCTGGCTTCCATAAAGGTGATGAATTATGAAAATTGGTGAGAGATTACATCGAGTGCGAAACTTGCATGGATTGACGCAAGAACAAATGGCTGCCGGAATAATTAGCAAGTCGCAATATTGGCGAATAGAAAAAGAATCTAGTGCAATTAGGGCTAGTAGTTTAATCAAAATCCTGAATCAAAATAAGATTTCGGTACTCAAATTTTTTAAAGATATTGATGATTCAGGAATTAAAAGAAGAGAGCTGCAAGATCTTGTTACTAATGCTTATTTTGCACGTGATTATAAAAAATTAGGGAAAATAAAACATACTAATCTAGTGTTGGATGATTACTCGACGGAGTAGTCGTTCAACACTTTTTCTTTTACTATGTAAAGTGGAGATGAAGCCAATGCCGTGACTGCTTTGGACACATGATGTCGTAAACAA